>WPCJ01269738.1_pt1 | contig 217429 bp, 186 predicted proteins | sample 5399831 | NCBI WGS metagenome assembly WPCJ01 (sample SAMN12869470, study PRJNA574797) | sludge metagenome | isolation source: wastewater treatment of pH10 | place: China:Beijing | collected 2019-05-20 | reverse complement strand
AATAGCGACGATGATGATGACGACGATGACAACAACGGTGGAACCGACAACGGTGGCACACTGCCAAACACCGGTAGCGAGGGCCACGGTCCGCTGCTGCTCACCGGACTTGGTGTATTGCTTGCCGGTGCGGGTGCGCTGTTGGTGAGCAGCCGCCGCAAGCGGGCATAGTTCGCTTCTGCGCTCCACGGTGTGCCGTCGGGTTTGCGAGATCTCCCTCTCGCAGGACCGGCGGCACACTGGTGTTTCTGGGGCAGCATTGCTGCGGTGTGCCTCGCCACAGCTACCCGGCACGGCTACCGGCCTCAGCTACCGGCCTCGGCTACCCGGCTCAGGAGAGGAACTACTCATTTTTCGATCGGCATTACGCGGATGCTGAGAAACAGTCGGGCTCGAGTCGCACAGGAGCCTAGCATTTGACACATGTTAGGGAACACACGGCCTGTACCTCGTGCGGTGAGCGGTCTGACATCGCTCCTCGCGACACTGCTTGCGCTCGCGCTGGTGAGCGCTGGACTCGCACTGGCTGCTCCGGCGGCCCACTCGGAAGAACCAGCCTCGACGACACCGGCTGAGATCCTTGCTGGTGCCCCTCAGCCGGACTTTGCGATTGTGCCACCGGACCCCAGCCTCACGGTTTACGGATCCTCACCAATTCACTTTGAGACAGTCGGCAAGCTCAGCACCGACAGCGTGATCTGGAGCGTTCCCGCGGGAAACCCAGTCGGTTATATGACTCCGGCCGGAACATTCGTTATTCGTGCTGCCGGGACGGTCGTGGTCACCGCGGTAGCAGGTGGCGACGGCAGCTACGACCCGGCAACCACAAGCTATGAGCTGACAATTGACCCGCGCGCAGTGACGGTGCGGGTGACCGATACCGGAATGGTGTTTGGTGACACGATTCCAGATTTTGAATGGACGCCCGATCCCGCGCTGTTCGGCGCGGATCAGCTTGCCGGTTCACTCAAACTCGATGGAGACATTCGGATCGGAGACAACGCGATTGTCGAGGATGAACCCTTCTCAAATCCGAACTATCGAGTGACCTTCGAAGCCGGATCACTCATTGTGGTGGCAAATGATGCGCAGCGGGAGGTCATGAACACAATAGCGGGGCTGCACCGGCCGGTGGCAAGCTATGCGGACGCCGATCAGGTGGTTGCTGCCTCGGCCATGTATGACGATCTCGACGACGCTGCACGGGCAGCGCTCCCAGACGTGGTGTGGGACGTGCTCCTTGGCGCGATGGTTGAGGCCGGTGACGTGAATCACCGCGATCCAGTCAGCGGGATCACCGCCACCGGCTACTACCTGCCTTGGCAAGTGAGGCTGATCGTGAGCGAGGTTTCGCAACAAGAGCGTGACGACTTTGCTCAGGCATTGGCAGCTGATCGCAAGGTGATCGCCGTACACGGCATTCACTTCGCTGATCTGGCGAGCGGTGCTGAGTGGCAACCTGCCACAGGAACCGCAGTGAGCATTGACATACCGGGACTCCCGCTTGAGGGCTACCAAGATATTCAAGTGCAGCATCAAACCGCCAGTGGCGCACTTGAGACGATCGCGGCGACGGTGACAGCATCGACCGTTCGTTTCGATGGCACCTCATTCAGTCTCTATGGTGTCACCGGAGTGCACTCAGTGTCGCCCGAGAACGGCGGGACTCACCTTGTGAACACCGGTAGTTCCGGTGCCACTCCGATGCTTGTGAGCGGGCTCGTTGCCCTTCTCTTGGGTGCCGGAGTGTTGCTGCTCGCTCAACGCACTCGTGGGGGAATCGGTCGCTGAGTTCGCGGAGCCGAGCGACGTGCCGCACACGCGTGGGTCTTGCGCATGTGCTGCCCGACCGGGCGACACGAGCGGGTAGACTGAGAGCATTATGCGCATTCACGTTGCTACCGATCACGCAGGTCTCGAATTCAGCCAGCAGTTGCAGCAGCACCTGCGGGAGCAGGGGCACGAGGTGATCGATCACGGTCCGCAGGAATACGATGCACTCGATGACTACCCGTCGTTCTGCATCAATGCAGCGCTCGGTGTGGCTCAAGACGAGCAGCGTGGCGTGCAGGCACTCGGTGTTGTGTTTGGCGGCTCCGGAAACGGTGAGCAGATGGCGGCGAACAAGGTCGAAGGCATCCGTGCTGCTCTCGTCTGGAACGATTCGACTGCCGAACTCGCACGCGAGCACAACAATGCGAACGTTATCTCAATTGGTGCGCGCCAGCATTCGGTCGACGAAGCCATTCGATTCATCGATCTCTTCATCGCGACCGACTTTCCAGGAGACGAGCGTCACGTTCGCCGCATCTCGCAGCTCGGTGAATACGAGCGCACCGGTGCGATTGCTGGCAAATACGTTGGGGCAGACATCTAGCCATGCCTGAGGGGCATTCAGTCCATCGGATCGCGCGCCAGTTCGCGGCGAACTTCGTGGGAAAGCGCGTCGAACTGTCGAGCCCGCAGGGGCGATTCGCGCAGGGAGCCGCGATCCTTGACGGTCAGACAATGATCGACGCACGAGCCGTCGGCAAGCAGATGTTTCTCGAATTCGAAGCACATGATTGGCTGCGCGTGCACCTGGGCATCTATGGTGCCTGGGACTTCGCCGGTGAGGTGCAAGTGGATCCGTCGATTCAGATTCACGGATATACCCCGGGGCACTCGAAGCTCGGGCAAACGGGGGAGTACTCCCGGCCCGACGGGGCTGCGCCGGTCGATCTCGATGGAGAAGACTCGGTTGCCTCGATCGGAGCTCCGCGCCGGGCCAGAGTCCGGATGGCAGAGCACGACAAAGAGACTGATGATGATCGCTCTTTTCCGCCGGACCCCGTCGGGCAAGTACGTGTTCGGCTGCTCACCGATACGGTGTGCGCAGATTTACGAGGACCTACCGCATGTGAAGTTCTCAGCCCTGAGGGCGTGGACGCGGTGCTGCAACGGCTCGGGCCTGACCCCGCGAACGCAGACACTGACGCCGAACGCTCCCGCTTCGTGCGTCGTGCGCTCGCAAAGCGCACACCGATTGGCCTCGTGCTCATGGATCAGTCGGTGCTCGCCGGCATCGGCAATGTGTACCGAGCAGAATTGCTGTTCCGTGCGGGTCTTGACCCCCACACGCCCGCGAACACCATCCCGCGTGAAACCCTTGAGATGCTTTGGGACGACTGGGCGCATCTGCTGGAGATTGGGATCACCGTCGGTCAGATGATCACGATTGATGGTCTCGAAGGCGCCGCCTACGACCTCGCGCTCCGAGATCGAGACGAGCGGCACTGGGTATACAAACTCGAGGGCACCCCCTGTAAGCGTTGCGGGACGAACATTACGCTCGAAGATATGGGCAATCGCAAGCTCTACTGGTGCGCTGGCTGCCAGCACTGAGAAACGAGCGCTGAGGCTGCCAGCGTTGAATTCGCCACGTCGTGGAGTGTTGGTCTTTTCTTGCGAGCGCCCGCGCGCCCGCGCACCCGCGCACCCGCGCACCCGCGCAACTGATCACCCGGGCACCCGCGCAACTGATCACCCGGGCACTCAAGCAATTGATCGCCCGGGCATCCGAGTGGCGAACACTCGGGCACCCGAGCACCCGAATCTCCGCGCAGTTGAACACTATTGCAGCGCCGCGTGCCGGGGCGCTGACGTGCCATTTGCGTGAATTCTGAGGTAATTCGAAGAAATACTTTCAATTTCAACTAAATTCCTGCTACAGTGAATTTAGTTGAAACCTCAATGAAATTTCATGGAGGTCAAGCTGCGCATGGAACCCGCCACCATTAGCAAAGGAACACCTATGACTATCACCGCAGAACAGATTCCTGGTTACCGCACCGGCACCTGGGTTATCGACCAGACCCACTCGGAGGTTAGCTTCTCCGTTCGCCACCTCGCAATCAGCAAGGTGAAGGGCAAGTTCGAGCGTTTCGGCGGAACGATCGTAACCGCTGAAAACCCACTGGATTCGACCGTCGAGGCAAGCGTCGAGGTCGCATCGATCAACACCAACCAGGCTGATCGCGATGGGCACCTCCGCACCGGCGACTTCTTTGCCGCAGAAGAGTTTCCTGAGTTCACCTTCACGAGCACTGGCGTTCGCCAGACCGGCAGCGACTTCGCAGTCGACGGCGAGCTGACCCTTCGTGGCGTCACCAAGCCTGTCACCTTCGCCTTTGAATTCGGTGGCTTCGGCGCCGATGCATACGGCAACTTCAAGGCTGGCTTCACGGCGACCACTGTGGTCAACCGCGAAGACTACGGCGTGAAGTGGAACGCTCCGCTTGAGACCGGTGGTCTGCTGCTCGGCACCGACGTGACGATCACGCTCGACGTGCAGGCCGCACTGCAAGAAGGCTAATTGCGCTGAACGCCCCTCGCGCGCAGGGAGCGTTCCGCACAAGTACCAAGAACCCCCTGGGCGAATCAGTCGCCCAGGGGGTTCTTGTGTCGATTGCGGTGGTGGCACCGCACTCAGCCGCATGCGCGGCTGGCAGCGCCAGGGGGTGAGGTCAGAATGCGTGTGAAGCGGGGTGGCAGCTTAGAGCAGGCCAAGATTGCGGAGTTCTTTGTGCAGGGTTGCGCCGTCTGGCCCGTAGATCCAGGGCACTCCGCTCACGCTTCGATGCAGGCGAGCCTTTGAGCGGCCGCCCGCGAGCACTGCCTGGCCGACCGAGAGCTGTCGAATCATGACGGCAGCCACATTCTCGGGGTGAGCGGTGGCAAAACGCTGGTACAGCTCTTCATCGTGTTGTCCGTCGTCACCGACAAGCACCCACTTCATGTGTGGAAACTCGCGCGCTAGCCGAGCAAGCTCTCGTGTTTTGTGTTCTTTTCCGCTGCGGAACCAACGGTCGGTTGTCGGGCCCCAGTCGGTGAGGAGCAGCGAGCCGATCGGATAGAGGTTTCGCTCGAGAAAGCGCGTCAGCGCTGGCGCGACGTTCCACGCACCCGTGGAGAGGTAGATGACGGGAGCGCCCGGATGCTTGGCGAGCAGGTGATCGTAGAGCACAGGCATGCCGGGAGTTGAGGTTCTGGCGTGCTCATCAAGCACGAAACTGTTCCAGGCAGCGACCAGAGGTTTGGGTAGCGCCGTGTTCAGGATGGTGTCGTCAACATCGCTGATGAGGCCAAAGTCTGCCTTGGGATCGACCACATAGACGGGGGAGTGAGCCTCAACCGAGTGTTCGGATCGAGCGCCGCTCGCTTGCAAGCTGATCGTGTGCCAGCCAGGAGTGAGTGTCACTGGGATCACGTGATCGATCACGCCACCACGATCCGAGGCGACCTCGGTGATGGGGTGGCCGTCGATGAGCACCCGCACGGGATAGTACGGCACGTGTACGCTCGTGAAGCTGCGCCAGCCTCGCACCCGCGATACCTGGGCAACCACGGGCTGGAAGGAGGTGTCGTCTTGTTCGCCCTCGCTCGTCTCGCCCGAGGTGGGAAGGTAGAGCACGCGGCCAAGCACCCGAACCCACTCGGTGGAGCCGTAGCCAATATATGGAATGACGCCGGGGATTCGACCGCGCTTGACGACACGGCGTTCCCGAAAGCGGTGAACCCAGTCATCGAGTCGCGCCGCAAACTTCGGTCGACTATCGGGTCTTCTGGCTTCCGTCACCCGACCAGTCTAGGGGAGTTGAATTCAGACGCATGTCGTTGCGTTGGAGTGGCGAGAAGTGCGAGATTGCTTGTGTGCAAACGAATCTTATGTGCACGAGCCGTGAGATTTTACTTGAAGAGTGAATAAGGTTTTACTTCACGGTTGAATAAGGTTTTACTTCACGTCGAAAAGCATTCGCAGCAAATGCCCAGAATGGATAAAATTGCTGTTGACCGGCAAAAACCGGTAGATCCGCAAGGTATAACCAGCCTTTCCCGGAGCTCTCTTGGGAGTGCGTAATGATATGGCGTGCACCCGACACCTTTGGAGAACTCGTGAACGAATTCTTAGATGCGTTGACGCTGGCCCGCTGGCAATTTGGGCTCACGACGCTATATCACTTCCTTTTTGTCCCACTGACAATCGGACTGAGCTTTCTCGTAGCTATTCTGCAGACAGCCTGGGTTCGCACCGGCAAGGTGAAATACCTTCGCCTCACCAAGCTTTACGGCAAAGTGTTCTTGATCAACTTCGCCATGGGCGTGGTCACCGGTATCGTGCAGGAATTCCAGTTCGGCATGAACTGGTCAAACTACTCGCGATTCGTCGGAGATATCTTCGGTGCACCACTCGCGATGGAAGGCCTGATCGCCTTCTTCCTTGAAGCCACCTTTATCGGTCTCTGGATCTTTGGGTGGGACAAGCTTCCCAAGAAGGTTCACCTTGCAACGATCTGGGCGACTTCGATCGCGACGATGCTCTCGGCCTACTTCATTCTCGCGGCAAACGCGTTTATGCAGAACCCAGTTGGGTACGAGCTCAACCCAGATACTCAGCGCGCCGAGCTGACTGACATCATGGCGGTGCTGACGAACCCCGTCGCCCTGTGGCAGTTCCCGCACACGATCTTCGCTTCGATCATGTTTGGTGCCACCGTCATGGTTGCCGTTGCCGCCTGGCACCTCAAGCGCAACCAGTACGTTGACGAAATGCGGTCGAGCCTGCGCTTCGGCCTCTGGGCGAACATTCTCGCCTTCATGGGAGTGGGCCTCACCGGGCACTCGCTCGGAATGGTGATGACCGAGACGCAGCCGATGAAGATGGCCGCCGCAGAAGCACTCTATGAGAATGCATCCGGAGCAGACGCTTCATTCTCGATCTTTAGCCTTGGCACACCGGACGGTTTCCACGAGATCTTCTCGATCCGCATTCCCTACCTGCTCTCGTTCCTGTCGAACGGTGATTTCACGAGCGAGGTGGAGGGCATCCGCAACCTGCAAGCCGACTACACCGAACTGTACTGCGGTGCAGACGCAACCGCACTTACCTGCCCAAGCGACGGCATGTTCATGCCGATCATCTGGGTGACGTACTGGGCATTCCGCTGGATGATCGGACTTGGCGCCCTGGCAACCCTGGTGTCGATCGTAGGACTGTGGCTCACTCGCAAGAACCGTGACGTGCCCGCATGGGCCTGGAAGGTTGCCATCTGGACCGCACCGATCCCAATGGTCGCCTCGCTTGTCGGCTGGGTATTCACCGAAATGGGTCGTCAGCCATGGATCGTGTTCGGGGTGATGACGACCGAATCCGCGGTCTCGCCTGGCGTTCCGGGCTGGGCGGTGCTGGTCTCGCTGATTGTCCTCACCATCGTCTACGGTGGCCTCGCCGTGGTCGAGTTCAAGCTCATCCTGAAGGCAGTGCAAGCAGGACCACCCGAACTTGACACCCCAGAGGGCAGCGAGGGCGACGACGTCGACCACACGCAGCTCGCGACGGTCTACTAGGAGGAATTGAAATGGATCTCACAATTGTTTGGTTCCTCGTCGTCGGCGTACTGCTGATCGGCTACTTCGTGCTCGACGGATTCGACTTTGGTGTGGGAATGGCGCTGCCATTCCTCGGCAAAGACAATGTTGATCGACGACTCATCATCAACACCATCGGGCCAGTCTGGGACCTCAACGAAACCTGGCTGATCGTGGCTGGCGCCTGCCTGTTCGCCGCCTTCCCAGAGTGGTACGCCACGATGTTCTCCGGCTTCTACCTGGCGCTCCTGCTGATTCTGGTGGCGCTGATCCTGCGCGGTGTCTCGTTTGAATACCGGCACCAGGGCAAGGGGCCACGTTGGACCGGCTGGTTCGACCGTTTCATCTTCTGGGGTTCGCTGCTGCCACCACTGCTGTGGGGCACCGCGTTCGCAAACCTCGTGCAAGGTCTGCCGATAGTGCCAATGGAAACTGGCGGCTGGCTCTTCGAAGGAACACTGCTCACCCTGCTCAACCCTTACGGTCTGCTCGGTGGAATCGCCGTGACACTGCTCTGCTTCACGCACGGCTTGGTGTTCATCGCCCTCAAGACCACCGGTGATATGCGGGACCGGGCGCGCGCCCTGGCCACCAAGGTTGGCGTCGTCACCATCTTGGTTGCTGCCGGATTCTTGGTCTGGACGGTGCTGATGCGGGTTGGCGATCCGAACTTCGCAGTGGTGCTGCTACTCGCTGTACTCGCTGCGGTTGCCCTGGTCGCCGGAGTGCTGTTCAACCTGATCGGACGCGAGGGCTGGGCCTTCACCTTCAACGCCCTCACGATCGCCTTCGCGCTGCTCACGATCTTCATGGCACTCTTCCCGTACCTGATGATCTCAAGCGTCGATCCTGCGTACTCAATGAGCATCGCGGGTGCAGCAAGTTCACAGAAAACTCTCGAATTGATGACCTGGGTTGCCGTGTGCACGCTGCCGCTGGTGCTTGCATACCAAGCCTGGACCTACTGGATCTTCCGAAAGCGCCTCTCGCGCGAGCACATCCCTGCGGATGAGCCTGTTGCGTCCGTAGCGTCCTAAGATAGATCTGATGAAGCCCCTCGACCCGAGACTCCTGCGCTATGCGCGCGGTGCACGCACCGTTCTCGGCGTCGGGGGGCTCTTCGGTGTGCTGCGCACCCTCGCCATCATCACTTGGTGCTGGTGCATCGCGCAGTCGCTGACCGTGCTCGTGCTGCCGGTGCTCGACGGCAAAGGTGGTGCTGCCGGGCAGATCTCTGAGCATGCCTACGACGCCCACATGCTGCCGCTCCTGCTGGGCGTTGCGGTGCTGGCCCTCATCGTGCGATCGGCCTCATCCTGGGCGATGGACGCACTGGCCGCACGCGGGGCAGTTCAGGTGAAGGCCCAACTGCGTGCCGCCGCACTCGACGCAATCGATGCGCGCTCACCCGAGACGCTCGCGGCACGCTCCGACGCCAGCGGTGCGACCGCACTCGGTCGTGGTCTTGACGCGCTCGACGGCTACTTTTCCGGCTATCTCCCACAACTGATTCTGACGATGTGCGCGACCCCGCTGCTGGTGCTCGCGGTGCTCCTGGCTGATCCGGTGAGCGGACTTGTCGTCATCATTGTGTTTCCGGTGATTCCGGTCTTCATGATCCTGATCGGACTTGCGACCCGTGGCGTGCAGCAGAAGCAGTGGGAGCAACTGCAACACCTTTCTCGTTCGTTTCTTGACGTTGTCGAGGGCCTGACCACCCTCAAGATTTTTCGGCGAGAGGATCGCCAGGTCGCCCGGATTCGGCGCGAGACTGGGGAGTATCGCAGCCGTACGATGCAAGTGCTGCGGGTCACCTTTCTCTCCGGCTTCGTGCTTGATCTTGCCGGCACCTTCTCGATCGCGCTCGTCGCAGTCACCGTCGGCACACGACTGGTGACGGGGGAATTCTCGCTCGCGCTGGGACTATTTGTCTTGCTCCTGCTGCCCGAGGCGTTCATTCCTATTCGTGCGGTCGGCACGGCGTTTCACGCGTCAACCGAGGGCCTCGCAGCTGCCGAGCAGGTGTTCGAAATCATCGAGGGGGGCGCTCCAGCAAAGGCAGCTGACACTGCCCCCGCGCAGGCGGTGTCGGTCAAGACTGCGGCCACGCACGCCTCGGGCGCCGCAGGCACCCCGGGCACCACAGGCACCTCGGGCACCACAGACACGCTCCAAGGATCACAGGCACCGCACGGGAGCACGCCAGCACCCGAAGCGGCGATCCTCGGCTCACGCGGTATCGCATTCGACGCAGTGCAGCTTGAACGTGGACCGCACACAGTGGGTCCGATGAGCTTTGCGGTGGAGCCAGGCGAGGTCGTTGCCCTGGTCGGCCCCTCGGGATCTGGCAAGAGCACGCTTGTGGCCAGTCTGCTGGGCTTTCTGGCACCGAGCGCGGGCACACTCGCGCGACCCAAACAACTTGCATGGGCTGGCCAGCGACCGGGACTGTTGCAGGGCACGATCGCCGAGAACGTCGCGCTCGGCGACGCCTCCATCGATCAGGCTCTCGTGACGCGGGCCCTCGATACGGTGGGGCTCGCTGATGTGTCTGCGGATTATGCGCTGGGCGCGCAGGGCGCGGGGCTATCCGGTGGACAATCCCAGCGTGTGGCGATCGCCCGAGCGCTCTATCGCGCCTGGCGCACCGATGCCGGAGCCCTCGTGCTCGACGAGCCAAGTTCAGCGCTCGATACCGCGAGCGAGGCTCGAATCGCCACGGCGCTTCGAAAGGAAGCCGCAGCGGGCCGCGCCGTGCTCGTGGTGAGCCACCGGCAGTCTCTCATCGACAGTGCTGACCGAGTCGTGAATATTGGGGTGCCAGCGTGATCTCTGAGCAAGTCGCCAAGGTGATTCGCCGCGCCGTGCCACCGAGAAAGCAGTCTGCGCTTGGGCTGACGCTCGGCGTGTTCGCAGACCTGTGCGTCGTCGGCCTCCTTGGCCTCAGCATGTGGCTGATCGTGAAGTCTGGCGAGCAACCGCCCATTCTGCACCTCACCTTTGCGATTGTCGGGGTGCGTGCCTTCGCGATCGGTCGAGCCGCGTTTCGTTACGCCGAACGGTTGGCCAGCCATGATGCAGCACTCGCTCAACTCGCAGTGTTGCGCGCGGAAACCTTCAACTCGTTGATCCCTCGCGTGCCGGGAGCGATCGAATCGCATCGCAGAGGCGACGTGTTGACGGCGTTTGTGGACGACGTCGACCAATTGCAAGACGAGCCATTGCGGGTGCGTCAACCGGCTATCGTCAGCATGATTGTGGTGCTGCTCAGCCTGATTGTGCTCGCTGTGATTGCTCCGATTGCGTCGCTCATCTTGCTGGTGATGCTGGTCCTGGCCGGTGCTGCGAGCGTGTGGCTGTCTGCACGAATCTCAGCCGAGAGCGACCGGAAACTCGCTCAGGCGCGCGGGGATCTCTCTGATGCGCTGCTTGAGCGCTTCGCATCTGCCGAGGTGCTCGTCGCGTTCGGCGGGGTAGCGCAGCAGCGCGCCAGAATCGCTGAGGCCGAAGCGCGGCTTGCGGAAGCGCAATCGACCCGGGTGCGTTCTGCGGGGTTGACTGCGGCTGTGCTCTCGCTGGCCTCAGGTCTGACCTCGGTGCTGGTGCTGCTCGCGGTGGCACCCGCGTTGCAGCCGGGCGGCGCAGGTCTCTCGGCCCCGCTATTTGCTGCAGCGGTCATTGTGCCGGCGGCAGTGTTTGAGGTGTTTGCCCAGGTGCCCGCGGCGCTCGTGGCAAGACGTACTGTGCTCGCGAGTGCTCGTCGGGTCGCAGACCTCACGGAGTCGCCCTTGCCCGCTGAGATTCCCGCGCCTGGCCTCGGCAGCGCGGCTGAGTTTTCGGCTGATCCCGCGGTGCCTGCGCTCTCGGTGCGAGGCCTCTCGGTGCGGCATCCGGGTGCCGACTCGCCAGCCGTCAGCGGAGTGTCGTTCGATGTGCGGCAGGGTGAAACGTTGGTGATCACGGGCGAGAGTGGATCGGGCAAGTCGACGCTCGCGCTCGCGCTCGTGCGCCTGCTTGAGTATCAGGGCTCGTATCGGGTTCGCGGGGTCGAGGCGCGCGAGTGCGATGAGGCTTCGATTCGCTCCGTCGTGGGGCTGATTGAGCAGCAACCGCACCTTTTTGATGCCGATCTGCGGCAGAATTTGAAGTTCGCTCGCGACACGGCAAGTGACGAAGAGTTGAGCGATGTGCTTCGCCGGGTTGGCCTTGGCGAATGGGCCGCTGAGCGTGGCGGCTTGGATGCCCGGGTGGGCGAGCGCGGGGCCCTCGTATCAGGGGGACAGGCGCAGCGGATCGCGCTGGCGCGGGCGATTCTCGCTGACTTTCCGGTGGTCATTCTTGACGAGCCGACGGCGGGGGTGGATCGTGAGGTCGCTGATCGTCTCTTGCGTGATCTGCTCGGAGCGCTCCCTGAGGATCGCGCCGTTGTGCTGATCACGCACACCGAGTTGCCCGCAGGGGTCCCGGTATCGCGTTTCGCCCTGTAGGGTTTCGCGGCGCAGCCGCACGAGATCTGAGCTTCGCGCTCCGGGAGTGATCAGCTGTGCTTGGGCGGGCGTCCACGCCCGCGCATGGGCGCGGGGCGTGGGTCACGACCGGCTTCGACGAGTGCGTTGCGAAGGATGACTTCGATTTGCGCATTGACTGAGCGGAGGTCATCGGCGGCCCACTTCGCCAGCGCTGCGTGCACCCCAGGGTCGAGCCGCAACAGCAGTTGCTTTCTGCTGTTGCGGCTCGCGGGCTCAGTCGCGCCCGTGGTGGATCGTTCAGTGGTCATTGCTATGTTGCGCAGGCACCTAGTACAACGATCCTGCGTTGATCACCGGAGTTGCGCGTTGCTCGCTCGTGAGCACGAGCAGCAGGTTTGAAACCATTTGTGCGCGACGCTCGTCGTCAAGCACGACGACACCTTCGTTTTCAAGCCGCTGCAGGGCCTGTTCGACCATGGTCACTGCGCCCTCAACGATCTTTTCGCGCGCGGCAATGATTGCGCTTGCCTGCTGGCGTTGCAGCATGGCCTGTGCGATTTCTGGGGCGTAGGCAAGGGAGGAGATCCGAACTTCGAGCACTTCCAGCCCCGCGAGGGCGACCCGTGCGGCAACTTCTTCTGCGAGTTCTGCTGACACTACGTCTGTGCTCCCACGGAGTGACTGCTCGCCGGGGCCAGCCTCGTCATAGGGGTGGGTGGTGGCCACGTGACGCAGCGCGGCTTCGGACTGAGTCTCGATGAACTCGTCATACGCTTCGACCGCGAACATTGCTTTTGCGGTGTCTGCGACTTGCCACACGACAATCGCGGCAATGTGGATCGGGTTGCCGTCGGAGTCGTTGACCTTCAATTCGTTGGTCTCGAAGTTGTGCACGCGCACGGAGACCTTCTTGCTCGTCGTGAACGGTGCGACCAGGCTGATTCCGTCGCGGCGCACGGTGCCGACGTAGCGGCCGAAGAACTGGCGCACAGAGGTTTGACCGGGCGCGACGATTGTGAGCATTCCCCAGCTGAGCGATGATGCAATGGCAAGCACGATGCCGAGGATGAGTGTGCCCGCTCCAGCTCCGCCATCGCCCGCGTCCAGCAGCACGCCGCCCCTGATGCAGAGGCCAACGCCGAGCAGGAAGCCGATGATGCTTGCCAGAAAGACGGTGATGGCGACGCCTGATCCGAGATGCCAGGCATCGCGCTCGGTGATGTCGACGCGGATCCCGTCGTGACCTACGGGTTCGGTGCTCACTGGCTCGATCGTGCTTTCAACGTCTGCATTGACGGATGGGGGTTGGGTGGTCATCAGCTCTCTCCTCAATTAGGTGATATTAAAACGATATCACTTTTGTGGGGGAGCGCGCGAGACCAATTCACCCTGGATCAACGCAGCGGACGCCAACTCCGATCCAAGGCAGTCGTGAACTCTCGCAAACGATCCTCCAGAGGAGCCCGCAGCGGCCTGCCGTCAAGGCGAGTTACCGGACGAATCCCATGCAGGGCGTTGAGCGCCCACACCTCGGCACCGGCCAAATCACTCGGCAACACGCTCGCATGCATCACGCGAATACCGCAGCGATTCGCATACTCAAGCACAATCGCCTCGGTAATCGAATCAACCCGCTGACCAGGCAGCGCGGCACAGAGCATGCCATTTTGCCACCACACTAAACTCGTCGTAGCGCCTTCCAAAAGATAGCCGTTCTCATCAATAAGCAGCGCCTCTGCCTCAAGATGCCGGTTCAACTCGGCGTAACGCGCAATATTCGGTCCCTTCCGCTCGGCACGACGCACTCCAATCGCCCGCGCCGTGCGCAAACCGACACTTGCCCCCAACTCGGGAAGCGGTCGCAACGCCAACCGCAAATCAAAATGAGTAGCCGCAGCACTGGAATCCGCCACAGCGGCCTGCTGCGCCCACAACTCAAGCCTGGGCCAGCCGGTTCCATACGCGGCAATCTGCGCCGTCGCATCGTCAAGAAACGTATCAAGCGCAGACACCACTCGCGGATCATGCGCAGACGCCTCACGCACGGCCAAGGCAAAACGCAGCACATGCGCTCGGCCACCACGCACCTCGGGCTCACCGCTCAACGAATTTGGGCGCACCCGGAACGAATCCGCTGCCAAGAGTTCGGCAGATCCCTCGTTTCGCTGTGGCATCTTCCTATCTTCCCAGCGTCATGCCCGGTCGCCAAGCCTCCGGCGACACCAAGCAACAACGAGAGATACAGTTAACTCGTGGTGGTGCGCGCAGTCGACTGGCCGCGTGACCCGGCAGCAGTCGCGCGGAGTCTTTCCGATGCCCCCGGCTGGTATTGGCTAGACGGCGCAGCCAGCGAACCCGACGGCACTCACGGCCTGAGCTACCTCGGCACCGCAGACACCGTGCGAGTCGCAGACGCGGCACAGCCACACGGCTTCCTCAGTGCCGTGCGCACCACGCAGCGCACGGCACCCGACGCAGACAACGGTTGGGTGCTCGCCCTCAGCTACGAATACGGTGTCACGCTGATGGGAGAACACGCAGCAAGCGATGAAACCGACAGCGCCGAACTCGCCTTCGCCATGCGATCCGATGCCGTGCTGGTGCTCGATCACGCCACTCAACTCGCCCACTTGCGAGGCGAGACCGAAGCCGACCTCGACCGCTGGATGCGCGACCACGGGAGCGCACTGCACCGCACCCTTCCCCGCCAGAAGCGAGTCAACGAGCAATCCAGATCGCCACACCTCGCCTGGCGTCGCAGCGCGGCGCAATACCAGGCAGATGTCCGAGCCTGTCAAGCGGCAATTGCCGAGGGCGATGCCTACGTGCTTTGTCTCACCGACACCGCTGAGTGCGAAGCGGACGGTGTCGATCCGCTGCATCTCTATCTCGCCCTGCGCGACAGCGGCGGCGGGATTCGAGGAGGCGTGCTCTCGCTCAACGGCCATTCGCTCGTGAGCGTCAGCCCAGAACGCTTTCTCAGCGTGCGAGGCACGCACATCGCCACCCACCCGATCAAAGGCACGCGCCCGCGCGGCGACAGCACGGCACAGGATGCGATCCTCGCCGAAGCCCTCGCCAGCGACCCAAAGGAGCGAGCCGAGAACCTGATGATCGTCGACCTCATGCGCAACGATCTCAACCAGGTTTGCGAGCCGGGAACCGTGCACACCGAAGGATTTCTGCGCGTAGAATCACACCCGCGAGTGCACCAGCTCGTGAGCACCGTGTCAGGCACCCTCCGAGCAGAGTGCGACGCACTCGACGCCCTGGTGGCGTGCTTTCCCGGTGGCTCAATGACCGGCGCACCAAAACGCAGCGCCGTGCGCCTCTTGGCAGATCTTGAAACAGGACCGCGAGGACTGTACTCGGGCTGTTTTGGATGGTACGGCGACAGTGGCGACGCTGAACTCGCGATGAGCATTCGTTGTGTCGAACTGCGCAACACCCCGGACGGTGCGCAACACGCGTGGATCGGGGCTGGCGGGGGAGTCACCTCAGACAGCGACCCAGAAGCAGAGCATGCCGAGAAAGAACTCAAAGCAGCAGCCCTGATCGAGGCACTTCGACAGTCTTGAATACGACTATCCTTGAAAGGGTGTGTGCTCGCCAGAGGCGGGCAGGAGAATAGACGTTTCGAGGTATGTGTGAACGAGCAGCAGGCAAACGCGGAGACAAGCGTCGACGCGGCAGCTTACGACTTCCAGGCAATTCAGGATCGCTGGTTGCCGGTGTGGGACGAGATGAAGCCATTCGAGGTGGCCAACGATCTCAGCGATGAGCGTCCCAAGAAGTACGTGCTCGACATGTTCCCCTACCCCTCAGGCGACCTGCACATGGGTCACGCTGAGGCGTTCTGCTTCGGCGACGTACTCGCTCGCTACTGGCGCGGACGCGGATACGACGTGCTGCACCCCATCGGTTGGGACAGCTTCGGTCTGCCCGCAGAAAACGCGGCAATCAAGCGCGGCATCGACCCACGCGAATGGACCTACGCGAACATCGATCAGCAAAAAGCCAGCTTCCGCATCTACGCGCCAAGCTTCGACTGGAGTCGCGTACTGCACACAAGCGATCCCGAATACTACAAATGGAACCAGTGGCTGTTCCTGAAAATGTATGAAAAGGGCTTGGCCTATCGCAAGGCAAGCTGGGTGAACTGGGATCCAGTAGATCAAACCGTGCTAGCAAACGAGCAGGTGCTCTCTGACGGAACTTCCGAGCGATCCGGTGCAATGGTCGTCAAGAAGAAGCTCACCCAGTGGTACTTCCGCATCACCGACTACGCGGATCGCCTCCTCGATGATCTCGATCAGCTTGAGGGGCAGTGGCCAACCAAGGTGCTCAACATGCAGCGCAACTGGATCGGTCGCTCACAGGGCGCGGAGGTCGAATTCGAGATCGAGGGCCGCGAGGAGAAAGTCCCGGTCTTCACGACTCGACCCGACACGCTCTACGGCGCAACGTTCATGGTCATCGCACCAGATAGTGACCTGGCGGCAGAACTCGCTGCAAGTTCATCACCAGAAGTCCGGACACAGTTCGAGGACTATCTCACCGCAACGCAGAAGCAAAGCGAGATCGACCGGCAAAACGCAGACCGTGAAAAGACCGGCGTCTTTCTCGACCATTTCGCAATCAACCCCGTCAACGGCGAACGCATCCCGGTCTGGGCGTCAGACTATGTGCTCGCAGACTACGGGCATGGCGCGATCATGGCAGTGCCAGCGCACGACCAGCGTGACCTCGATTTCGCCCTGAAGTTCGACCTGCCAGTGCGGGTTGTTGTTGAGGTGCGAGACGAAGCGGGCGAGGTGCTGCCTGATCCAGCGAACTCTGGCGTGGCGACCGCCGGGAACGGGGTGCTCGTCAACTCTGACGCGCTCAACGGGCTCAGCAAGACAGCGGCGATCGAAAAAGCCATTGAGGTGCTCGAAGCGCGTGGCACCGGCCGGGCCGCAAAAACCTATCGTTTGCGTGACTGGCTGATCTCACGCCAGCGCTACTGGGGCACTCCCATCCCGATCCTGCACGGAGCAGAAGCTGCAAACGAGGGCGAAATGCGTCCCGTGGCGCAGCAGGAGCTGCCCGTTCGACTGCCCGCATCAGAAGGCCTCGACTTGAAGCCGAAGGGTTCTTCTCCGCTCGGCGCGGCTACCGAATGGGCGAGTGTTACCGACGCTGAGGGGCACGCCTGGACCCGAGATCCTGACACGATGGACACGTTCGTGGACAGCTCCTGGTACTTCTTGCGCTTCCTATCGGCAAACGATGACACGCAGGCCTTCGATCCAGCGTTGGCGAACGCGTGGGGGCCAATCGATCAGTATGCCGGCGGCGTCGAGCACGCGATTCTTCACCTGCTCTACTCTCGCTTCATCACGAAGGTGCTGCACGATCTTGGCTACCTTGACTTTGACGAACCGTTCAGCGCGTTGCTGAATCAGGGAATGGTGCTGCAAGACGGCGCCAAGATGTCAAAGTCGAAGGGGAACCTCGTCGAGTTCGCCTCAGAGCTCAACGCGCACGGTGCCGATGCGCTGCGCGTCACCCTCGCATTCGCGGGCCCGCCCGAGGATGACATCGACTGGGCCGATGTGTCGGTGCAGGGCTCGGCAAAGTTCTTGGCGCGCGCGTGGCGCGTGGCCGGAGACGTGGCAAGTGCCCCCGGCGTCGATGTTTCGACGGGGGATCCGGCGCTTCGTCGTCACACCCACAAACTGCTGGCGGACGCACCGGGGCTCGTTGAGCACTACAAGTTCAATGTGGTGGTTGCGCGCTTGATGGATCAGGTGAATGTCACCCGCAAGGCAATCGACGCGGGTGCTGGCGCTGCTGATCCGGCTGTGCGTGAATCGGCTGAGGCGATTGCGATGATCCTCTCGCTGTTTGCGCCATACACTGCCGAAGATATGTGGGCGAAGCTTGGTCATGAGCCGACGGTGGCGTTGGCCGTGTGGCCGACGGCTGATGAGTCGCTGCTGGTAGAAGACGAAGTCACGCTTATCGTGCAGGTTGATGGCAAGGTTCGTGACCGTCTCACATTGCCGGCATCCATCAACGAGGCCGATGCTGAAGCCGCTGCTCGTGCATCTGAGTCTGTGCAACGGGCCATCGGAGACCGTCAGATTGTGAATGTGATTGTTCGCGTGCCAAAGATTGTGAGCATCGCGACCAAGCCGTAATCGCTGTGCCCCGACGGCTCGTAAGCGGTCGGGGCGCGGTCAGATTTGCAAAGTGGGTGCGCGGAGCCGTGCCGTGTCGAACGGTTCCGGGCTGAGGTCGCGTGGAGTCGTGCCGGGGCGCGCGGAGCCGTGCAGCCGTTGCGCTAGCGGCCGCGCTTGGCGATGAAGAGCACGTAGCGTTCGAGGGTGTAGATCGGGTCGCGACTGCCGCCCTTGAGTGCTAGCTCTGTTTCTGCTGCGAGGTCGATCGCTCGCGCAAGGTCAGCTTCGGTCCAGCCACGGGTCTCGCGCTGCGCCCGTTCAACTTGCCACGGTGCCATTCCAAATGCGGAGGCGAGCTCACCGGAACTGCCTCGCGCGCCGTACACGCGCGCCATTGCCCGCACCTTCATGTTGAGCGCTGCGAGCATGGGGATCGGATCGGTTCCCGTGCTCAATGCCTGACGGAGAAGTACGAGCGCGTCGGCGGCTCGCCCCGCGGTTGCGGCATCAGCAACTTTGAATGCTCCAGCTTCGACCCGGCCCTCGGTGGAACGTTCGACGTCGGTGTCGGTGAGTCGCGTGCCGACGTCGGAGACGAGTTGTTCGATAGCGCCCGCGAGTTCGCCAATGCCGCCCTGATAGGCCGCCACGAGCGAGCGCAATGCAGTGGCGGGAATCTGTGCCCCGAGCCGCGCGAACTCACCCTGTGCGAAACTCAGCCTCTCGGTGTCTTTTTTGATCTCTGCGCAAACGATCTCGATCGCTCCGAGTGCCGCGCCGGCATCGCCCCGGACGGCGTCGAGAAGGGCTTTGCCGCGTTGCCCGCTCGAATGCCGGAGCACGAGCGTGGTGTCGTCTGCCGGTTGTGTGAGGTATCGCTTGGCGTCTTCGAGAAAGGCGTCGCTCGCTTTTTCGACAGCATCGACGCGGATGAGACGAGGCTCAGCGAAGAGGGAGGGGCTGGCGACCGTGAAGAGTTCACCGGCACCATAGCCAGACGCGTCAATATCGTGGATTTCGAGGGCGGTGTCTTTCGTTCGGAGCGCCTCGCGGATGGTGCGGGTGGCGCGGTCGGCGAGAAACTGCTCTGGGCCGCTGATCAACACGACAGCAGCAGGTCGGGCTCCATCGAAGCTGATTTTTTCGATTTTCGCTTTACTGGTTCTGCTTGCCGCTGCCACGGACACAAGCCTACTGTCCCGCACTGACATTCGGGATGCCGGGGAGGGGGATGTGGCTGCGGTGATCGGGTGGGTGCTGTGGTCGATTCTTGCGCGGCTCACGCACTGCGCATCATGCGGATCATGCGGATTGCGCGGATTGCGCGGGTTGTGCGGATTGTGGGGGTTGCGCCGGTTGTGCGGATTGCGCGGGTTGCGCCGGTTGTGCGGATTGCGCGGACTGTGCGGGGATCATCTGCGCCTGTCTAGAACGTGCTCTCGCGCCACTTGACATTGGTAGTACCACTTTGTAAAGTGATAATACCAATTACTATTTTGGTATTACAGCGTCGTAACGAAGGAGCATTGTGATCTTCAACATCGTGGTCGAAGACCTTGGCGGAGCAGACGAAGGAGTATTCGTCGGCTGGTTGAAAGCCGCCGGTGACACGGTCGCCGCAGGCGAGGCTGTCGCGGAAGTCATGACCGACAAGGTGAACATGGAAGTGACCGCCCCGGCCGCAGGCGTATTCGAGCCAAACGCCATCCAAGAAGAAGACTCCGTCTCCCTCGATCAGATCATCGGCCACGTTCGAGGTGACGCACAGTGACAGCGGGCACCGAGCTTCGCGCGCTCTGGGAAGCCATGGTCGATGCGCGTGCATTCGACCGCGCGATGACGATCCACAACCCCCACTGGCACGAAGCCCGCGGAGAAGAAGGCGTCATCGTTGGGGGATTCGCCGATCTCAACGCAGGTGACGTCGTCGCACCACACTTTCGAGGCATCTGCGCCATTGCGATCATGCGCGGCGAAGATCCCGCGCAGATCGCTGCGGGGGTGTTCGGAAAAGCATCCGGGCCCACACAGGGGCACTGGCGCGGAGACATCAACCCTGCGCCGAGCGACACACTCTTTGGCATGTACTCCGGCTCCCTCGGCACCACAGTGGCATACGCCACGGGCGCGGCACTTCGGCTGCAACAGCGCGGCGACGGCAATATCGCGGTCTGCTCATTCGGCGACGGCACCGCAAACGCCGGTATCGTCAGCGAATCGCTCAACCTTGCGGCGATGCTGCAACTACCGATCGTCTACATCTGTCAAGACAATCAGTACGCCACCTCACTGACCTCACAGCGAGCACTCGCGGGAGGCCCCATGTCAGTGCGGGCACGCGCATTCGGCCTCCACAGCGAAGACGTCGACGGCAACGACGTCGAAGCGGTCGCGCAGGCACGCGAGCGCGCCGTCGCTCGGGCGCGAAGCGGTAACGGGCCCACGCTGATCAACGCCTCCACCTATCGCATGGGTGGTCACTATATGAATGACCCCGAAACCTATCGCTCTCAAGAAGAAGTCGATGAATGGGGCAGAAAAGACCCTCTCCTCCGATGCGAGCGGGCACTTGCCGCACAGGGCGACTGGGATCAAGCGAGCGCCGAGCAATACAAGCGCGCACAAGACGAGGTATTCGAACAATTGGTGGCCGCCGCCAAAACGAGTCCAGAAGCTCACGTTGGCACTCACGCCGCGATCTACGCGGGCGTCGGTGCGAGCGCGACCCGAGCAAGAGAGGAACAATCGTGAGCAGAATGACCGTAAGCGAAGCGCTCGTTGCAGCGATCCGCGCTGAAATGAGCCGAGACGATTCTGTCTACTTGATGGGTCAAGACATCGGAGTGTTCGGCGGACCCATGCAGTCGTCGAAGGGACTCTGGGACGAATTCGGATCCGCACGCCTGATCGACGCCCCCATCTCCGAAGCGGCAATGGTGGGCACCGCAATCGGAGCAGCGATGGCAGGCGGACGACCGATCGTCGACCTGATGTTTGCTGAGTTTCTTGCGCTCACCATGACCCCATTGGGGCTCGAAGGATCAGCGATCGGCCAGAAATCACACGGACGGGTACACGCTCCCATCGTGGTGAGAGCGAAATGCGGGACTGGTCCGCACCGCGGTCACGCAGAATCGCTGGTCGGGATGCTGACCGCGTTTCCCGGACTCTCGGTGATCATGCCCACCACTCCGCAAGATGCGTATTCGATGATGGTGTCTGCGATTCGCGCGGATCACCCCGTCGTCGTGCTTGAACACATGAGCCTGCTCCACGGAGCGCGAGCCGAAGTCGACACCTCGATGGAGATTTCACTCGGCAGCGCACAACGGCGCAGAGAAGGCGACGATCTCACCATTGTCAGCTCTGGACTAATGGTGTCCCGGTCGATCCGCGCAGCTGAGAAACTTCAGAGCGAACACGGAATCAACGCTGAAGTTATCGACCTGCGTAGTTACGCACCGATGGACATTTCCACCGTGCTCGAATCGGTGCTACGCACGAAACATGTGCTGATCGCTGAAGAGAACTGGCCAGGCAGCGGTCCAGCCTCAGCGCTCAGCTCGGGCCTACTCCGGCGCACCGGTGGCGCGGATGGCATTCGCTTCGGATTCATTGAACCGCCAGCTGACACCCCGATTCCCTTCGGGCTCCAGCTTGAAAAAGCATTCGTGCCCGCTATCGAAGACATCGTGACCGCCGCAACCCGGCTGCACGCACACCCCCCAGCCTTCGCCGCTGCGGGAATTTCACAGGAGGAGCAAGCGTGACTCAGCAGAAAACCAACCAAACCAGCGTGTTCCACCGGGATCTGGTGCACACACCGCCCCGAGTCAGCCACGCATCAGGCGTGCAAGTGTGGGACGCCGACGGCAAAGAGTACCTCGACGCTTCCTCAGGCAGCAACGTCGTCGTGAGCATCGGATACGGTGTGCCAGAAGTGCTAGACGCCATGCGCACCCAGGCAGAGAAAGTGAGCTTCTGCGGTGGCTTCACGAGCGACGCACAGGAAGAACTCGCGGCCGAGCTCGCCGCATTCTCCCCGCCGGGTCTCGACTATGTGCGGTTCACCTCAGGTGGATCGGAATCAAACGAAACCGCCATCAAGCTGGCACGCCACTACTTTGTCGAGTCGGGGAAGCCCAGCAAATACAAGATCGTTTCGCGCTGGCGCAGCTATCACGGCAACACGCTCGGTGCACTCTCTGCGACTGGTCACGTCTTGCGCCGCCTCGAATACACGCCCATGCTCACGGCAGGCGTACACGCGGCTGCACCCTACCGCTACCGCTGCAATATGTGCGCACTCCGCAGTGCGTGCACACTTGAGTGTGCAGACGACGTAGAGCGACTGATCTTGAACGAAGGTCCCGAAAATGTGGCGGCGTTCATTGCTGAACCCGTCGTGGGGGCTGCGGCAATGGGAATGGTGCCCGATCCCGCGTACTTCAAGAGAGTGCGTGAAATCTGCGACAGATACGACGTGATCATGATCGTTGACGAAGTGCTCTCAGGCATGGGACGCACCGGGCGCAACTTCGCGATCGACCATTGGGGTGTCGCCCCCGACATCATCACCTGCGGCAAAGGCATCAGCAGCGGCTACTCGCCGCTTGGTGCTGTCGTCATCTCTGCAAAGATTTACGACACTGTGGTGCAAGGATCCGGGGCCTTCGAACACGGCTTTACGTACAACGGCAACCCGCTCTCGTGCGCCACCGGCCTCGCCGTGCTCCGATACATGCAGCAGCACGAACTCGTCGCCAGAGCGGCAAGCACAGGGGACTACCTGATGCGTTCGGTACGCGAAGCAATCGGCGACCACCCCTTCGTTGGCGACATCGACGGGCTCGGATTGATCGTCGGAATCGAAATGGTGCAAGACCGCGAAAGCAAGAAACCATTTGCGCGTGAGCTTGGCGTCACCGGAAGAATCGCGCGCAAATGCCAAGAAGCGGGAGTGCTCATCAACCCCTCATTCAGCGGCAACGTCGACGGATACCTGGGCGACCGATTCGGAATCTGCCCGCCATACATTTTCGAACGATCACACGTTGACCGCACCGTCGAAGTGCTCGCTCGCGCAATCGAGGAGACAGGGAAGGAACTCGCATAACCAAGGTGGCGATTCGGACACAGGAGTCCTGATCACCAGCCACCACACCGCTCACAGAGTCATAGAGCACAGCAAAGGAGCCACTCATGAAGACTCTTCACCCCCAGCACCGTAGCCACACACTCGCACTCAGCGGGATCGCGCTCGCCTCGGTCGCAGCACTCGCCCTCAGCGGTTGCGCGAGCAATACCGGAGGAGCCTCAGAAGGACAGGGACTCGTCTGCGTAGACCAATACGCCACCGCCACCGTCATTGACGACATTCTCGACGGCCTCAAAGAAGGACTCGCCGAACGAGTAGACGCGGGACTCACACTCGACATCAAGAACCCACAAGCAGATGTCGCCACCGAACAGACGATCGCGCAACAGTTCATCACCTCCCGCTGTGACGTGGTGGTCGCCGTTGGCACCGCAGCAGCCCAATTGCACGCGAACGCCAACAAAGACACCCCGGTGATCTTCTCCGGGTCCTCCACCCCCGTGGATGCCGGCCTCGTCGCAGACATGGATGCCCCCGGCGGCAATGTGACCGGCGTCGCTGACGTCATCGATCCCAGCCCAGACATCGACGCTATGCGTGAACTTCTGCCAGAAATGCGCACCGTCGGCCTGATCTGGAAACTGGGCGATCCCGCCGGAGACGCGCAAAGCGCCGACGCGATCGCGCACCTGGAACAGCTCGGCATTGCACACATCGACGCGACCATCACCAACGGCAGCGAAGTGACGCAGGCCGCACAATCACTGGTCTCGCGAGTCGACGCGATTCAAATCCCAGGAGACACCACCACGTTGAGCGCGGCCGACGGCATCGTCGCCATCGCAGACGATGCGGGCGTCCCCGTGTTCAGCGGAACCTCAGAAGTGGTCGCAGCAGGCGGAGTGCTCGCCTCAAGCTACGACTACACCGAGGTCGGAAGACAGACCGCTGAACTCGTCATCCAGATGCTCGAAGGTGGCGATCCAGCGACCACACCAGTGGTGGTGCCAGAAATCGGCGGCTTTGATCTGAACCTCAGCAAACTCGAACAGCTCGGCATCCAGGTGCCGCAGTCGCTGCTCGACCGCGCACTGAGCACGAAGTAGCGAACAGGAACAGGAATGATTTTCGATCTGATTAAGATTGCCGCCCAGGTCGGGCTGCTCTATGTGCCACTGATCCTGGGTATTTACCTAGCGATGGGTGTCCTCAGCCTGCCAGACCTCACCCTCCAAGGGTCCTTCGGACTCGGCGGATCGCTCGCAGCGGTGCTCGTCGTACAGGGGGTGCCCCCGTTTCTCAGCGTGCTCGCCGGGATGGCGCTTGGTGCGATTGCCGGGCTGATCACGGCGACACTCCACCTGAAACTTCGGCTGAATGTGCTGCTCGCCAGCATCCTCGTCGCAACCGCTTCATATTCAGGCTGTCTGATAGTGATGGGAAGCGGCAATATCTCCCTCGCTGGCTTTGACACAGTGTTCAGCTGGGCAAGCGCGCTCGGTCTCAACCACCAGACCGCCACGATTCTCGGCGGCCTCGTCATCGCGATGGCCGTGTGCCTGCTGCTGCTCTGGTTCTTGCGCACCGACTACGGAATGTCGCTCGTCGCCGCTGGCCAGAACATTCAAACCGCTCGCGGCCTCGGCATTCGCACCGAAAATCGTCAGCTTGTCGGGCTCGCAGTCGCGAACGCCCTCGCCGCCTGCTCAGGAGCGCTCGTCGTGCACAACCAAGGATTCATGGATGTGTCGATTCAAACCACAGTGATTGTGATCGGGCTCGCCGGAATGATGATCGGTCTCGCTCTCGTGCGCAGCGGACGCGTCGCCCCGACGATCTTCGCACTGATCGGTGGCGCACTCATCTACCGCTTCGCCGTCGCGGCCACCCTGCAGCTCGGGCTCAACCCCAACATGCTGCAACTTATCACCGCGGTGCTCGTGATCCTCGTGATCTGGGCCCGATACAACAGCAGATCGGTGCTTTCGCTGTTCTCACCGAAGGTCAGACACGAACGCCGACAACTTCAGGCTCGCTTCTATGAGGAGGATCGCGTTGCCAGCTTCATCTGACACCCAGAACGGCGAATTGCTCGTCGAGAACTGCTCCAAGACATTCATCGCGCCAGGGCGCGAAGTAGTCAAAGCACTCAACGGGATTTCGTTCCGCGTACCCAAAGGCAGCCTGGTCGCTATCGTCGGCTCCAACGGTGCCGGAAAATCCACCACACTCTCGCTGATCGCAGGAAACATTCTGCCCGACTCGGGGCGCGTGGTCGTCAGCGGTCAAGACGTCACCACACTGCCATCGTGGCGCCGAGTGGGATTGATTTCACGAGTGCAGCAGGATCCACAGCGAAACATGGTGTCAACACTCACCATCGAAGAGAACTTCACCCTCGCGCTCGCCGGGAAAAAAGGTCGATTCGGTTTGCGTCGCACCTCGCCAGCAAAGATTCGTGAACTTGCTGCAGAGCTTCTGAAACCCCTGAAAATGGGGCTTGAGGATCGCCTCTCCGAAGTGTCGGGTTCGCTCTCAGGCGGGCAGCGCCAAGCCGTGGCCGTCGCAATGGCCTCGCTCGGTGATCCAGCGGTCGTGCTGCTCGACGAACACGTTGCAGCGCTCGACCCGATCAGTGCCGAGAAAGTCAGCGAAGTCACTGAGCAGCTGGTTCGCGCGAAGGGCATGACCGCGCTGATGGTCACGCACGACATGACCCACGCGCTCAAGTACGCTGACCGGCTGCTCATGATGCACCGTGGCAAGGCCGTGCTTGACGTTGCAGGTGAACAGTTGCGGGGCGTAACCGTGAGCGATCTGCAAACGCAATTTGCCGAGCTTGCTGGCGGTTCGCTCTCAGACACCACCCTGCTCACCGCGCAGAAAGGATAACGCCGCAATGACGCAACAGCGGGAGACGCGAGAACGGCTCTCCGGAGTACGCAAAATGAGTGCAACGCACCTGGCGCGTTCACACGCCGAAATTCCCGGAGTGCACATCGTCGAAGAGTGCGACCTCACCGGGGTCAACATTCGACGTCTCGTCGGAATCGTGCTCGCAGCGCTCGGGCAGGTCACACGCCAGCATCCGCGCTTCAACGCACACTTCGACGGTGATGAACTCATCATGCACTCCCGCTGTGACGTCGCTGTCGCAGTCGACACCGAACGAGGTCTCTTTGTGCCCGTCGTGCGCGACTGCGGCGCGAAAGATGTCGACACGATCCTTGCTGAGGTTGCCCAACTCGCCGATACTGCGCGAGCCGGCAAGCTGACAGGTGACCAGGTGCGCGGCGCCACCATCACCTTCACCAGCCCGGGGCGACGGGGCGGGATCCTCGCCACCCCGATGATCAATCCGCCGCAGACCGCCATCGTCGGAATCTATCGAGTGCAGGAGCGCCCGGTCGTGAGAGATGGTGAGATCAGTGTGCGATCCATGGCGTACCTCACCGTCACCTTCGACCATCGGGTGGTCGATGGCGCGAGCGCCGGAGACTTCACGGTGGATCTCGTGGCGGAGATCACACGGCTGTGTGATGAGGAACGTGCCTCATGACCGGTTCACCCGTAACGGCACCCCTCAGCACTCGCACGCCGCAGCCGGTGCCGTGGCTTGAAAAAGTGCCCGCATACGTTCCAGGGAAGCCCGCAGCCCCTGGAGGGCTGGCACTTGCTGCGAACGAGGCCGTGGAGTGCAGCCCGCATGTGGCGCGGGCGCTTCAAGACACCCCGGAGTGGAACCGGTACCCGGACCCGCTTGCGGGAGAGCTCAGAAGCCAGCTTGCTCGGCATCACGGGGTGCAAGCGGAGCAGATCCTCGTGAGCAACGGCTCAGACGAACTCGTGCAACTCCTGATTTCCGCCTACGTCGGACACAGCGGCACGGTGGTCGCGGCCGACCCACCGTATGCAATGAGCCGGATCGCTGCACTTGTTGCCGGAGCGAACTTCATCGGAGTTCCGCTGCGGGACTGGTCACACGATCTCGCCACGATGGCGGCGATTCAGGCTGAACTCGTCTACCTCGTCAACCCCCACAATCCGACGGGCACTTGCTTCGACGCCACGAGCGTTGCGACGTTTGCTCGCGATGCAGCGGCAACTATCGTTGTGATCGACGAAGCGTATATCGACTTCGCCGAGCCACAGATGCGGGGCGAGGTGTCGCAACTCATCGCCGACGGCCGAACCGCGGTGCTGCGAACCTTCTCAAAAGCCTATGGGCTCGCCGGTTGCCGGGTCGGGTACGTGATTGCGAGCGAATCCATCATTGCGCAGCTTCGACGGGTGCGCGCTCCTTTCTCGGTCACCGCCCCCGGACAGGTGGCGGCGAGCGCGGCGCTTGCCGATCGGGACTATCTGGGGCGGCATGTTGCTGCGGTGAGGAATGCTCGCGCGGCGCTCACGACGACCTTGCGTTCCTTGGGATGCGAGGTTCCTGATTCGCACGCGAACTTTGTGCTCGCTGCTGGTCTTGACGAGCAGCGCACGGTGGATCGCCTCGCTGAGCGTGGGATCTCGGTGCGGGCGGGATCGAGTCTCGGGGTGCCTGGCAGTGTGCGGATCACGGTTCCGCGGGAGCAGGATCTTCCGCGTGTGTTCAGCGCTCTCGAAGCTGCCCTAATAGGGTTAGGGGATACCTGAATGCTCAGCCATTCGATGAAGCAATGTCTTTCTTTTCCCCGACTCACGTTGATGAGGAGCCACAGATGACCTCGGAATCACACCGGAACCCTCCGGCTGCGAAACTGTTTGGCGATGACGAGCTCTCTACCGCGCTTGCTGCACTGATCCGTGAGCTTGGCAACGGTACGAAACTGCCGAGCGAGCGGGAACTTTCTGAACAGCTTGGGGTGAGCCGTACTGCATTGCGGGATCGTCTCGCGCTTTTGGAAGGCCTTGGGGCGGTTCGTCGGCAGACGGGTTCGGGCACCTATGTGGCTGAACTGAAGCCTGAAACTCTTGCGTTGGCGTTGAGTTTGGGGTTGAGTTCGGCTGGTTTGCCGTTGGAGGCGATGGAGTCGGTGCGTATCGCGCTGGAACGTCAGGCGGCCCGGGAGGCCTGCCGTGCGGCTGATCCCGTGTTGATTGCGTATATGCAGCAGGCGCTTGACACGATGGATGCCACTGAAAACTATGCCGAGATGATGGAGGCGGATCGTGCGTTCCATCAATCGTTGCTGCGAGCCTCCGGAAACCCGGCGCTCGTGTTTTTTGCTGACGTTCTCGCTGACACGCTCTCGCGCAGTCTCGCGGATCGGAGCGAACGGCTGAGTCAACGCGCGCTCGAGGGATCAGTACGGCAGCTGCTGGTTGATTACCATCGACCGATTTATGCCGCGATTCTGGAACGCGATGAGCAGGCCGCGATGGTTGCTGTGGATGAGCATTTTCAGGTGCTCTCAGAGGTGCTTGCCAATGGCGGCACGCTGGCAAGCTGGCCGTCTGTGGCTCATGACACCGTCTCATCTGGCACGTAATCTTCTGATGGCGCTCGGTTGAGCGGTGAGGAATGGATTCGACTCCGGGGCGGCAGGAGCGTGTTCGATCCAGGGTTCGAGGGCGCCGTCTGGCCTCGCCACGAGTGCCACGCTGCCCATCTCATCGGTGCGTAGCGTGGTGGTGCCAAGGTCTGCGAGGGTAGCGAGCGTTTCAGGTGTGGGGTGACCGTATCCGTTGTCGAGACCGACCGAGACGAGCGCCCAACGTGCCTGGATCTGCTGGTAGAGCGATGGATTCTGATCACGGCTGCCGTGGTGTGCGACCTTCACAATGTCGACGGGGCCCGTTGGGAGCAGATTTGTCTGGAGGAGCTGGCTTTGCTCGTCTCGCCCGGTATCAGCGAGCATGAGTGCCTGTGTTCCGGCCAGGTCGAAGAGCATGACGATGCTCGCGGCATTGCGTTCGCGCGGAACCGTCGTGTGGGGAGGGGAGAGAGCTTGCCAAGGTGGGCCGCTCTCTGACTCGATTGGCGTGTCTCCGGCGCTCACCATGCGGTAGGGCACCGCTGCCGCTTCGAGTTGTCGCACCACGCTGCGATCTTCGTCGGCTTCGCCACGCACAGTGGGCGAGATTACGGCCCGGTCCACACGAGGTACCACCGCATTCAGCGCCCCGACATGGTCTCTATCGTCGTGGGTAAGCACGAGGAGCGCGATGCGGTGCACGCGAAATGTGTCAAGGCACTGGCGCAATGCCACCTCATCGTCTCCGGTATCCACCAGCACGATCTCGTCTTGATGTTTCGGGCTGCGCAGCAGCACCGCATCGCCCTGGCCGACATCGCAGGCGACGACGACCCAGTCGTTCGGCACCCCAAACCGAGTCGCGATGGGGGTGACCAGCGTGAAGGCGCTGAATGTGCCAGCTGAGAGACTGGCCAGCACTGCGATTGTGGCTCGGATGCGTACAGGCGCACGATGCTGCGGACGCCATGGAACTCTATTTGAGACACGGATGTGACCCGGCAGTCCCATCCTGCCGGTGCCGAGCGCCCATGCCACCACCATCGCCAATTCGCATCCCAGGAAGAGCAGCGCTCCCGGCCACCCATCGGGCCAATGCCAGCGACCGCCCGGCAAGGTCGAAGTGACGGTGGCAACTTTCGCAATCCAACCAGCAGGCACACTCGCGAGCAGGAGTGTGACGCTCGCGCTCTGGGGATGAATCGGTGCAAGGAGCGCGGTCACTAACCCAAGCCCCGTCGCTATGGGCGCGGCTGGCGCGGCAAGCAGGTTCGCCATCACCCCGATCGCGGGCACCCCCGGCTGAATCAACAGCAGGACAGGACCGCAAGCCAGTTGGGCGGAAAGCGCCACGGCGAGCGCAAGCGCGAGCGGGCGGGGGAGTCGGGCCCGCTGATGGAACCACGAGCCAAGGAATGGCGCAAGCAACAATATCCCGCCAGTGGCAACAACTGAGAGCGCAAATCCCGCTTGCAGCGACTGCCACGGCTGGACGGCCAGCAACACCACAACGGCTGCACCGAGTGCGGGGAGGGAGAGACGAGTGTTTCCGCCAAATGCGCCGATCAACAGCACGCCAGCCATCACCGCCGCCCGCTGCACCGAAGCGTCTGGGCCAACGATCACCACAAATGCCCCCAGGCCAAATGCTGCGCACGCCGTTCGAATCCGTAAGCCCGCCCCCAACTGTGCCACGCTCCACGTCAGCGCCGTCACGACAAGCCCAATATTCCCGCCCGAGACCGCAGTGAGATGGGTGAGTGAGCTTTCCAACATCGCCGCGTCGAGCGCCGGGTCAAGTAGGGAAGTGTCACCGATGGCGAGCCCCGGAACGAGCATTGCGGATTCTTGTCCTGTCGCGAGGGAGTGCAAGGAACTCCGTATTCGTGCAGCGCTCTGACCGAGGCGGAAAGTGACACCAGGAGTCGCTACCGGGGTGAGCACGCTCGGACTCGCCGTATAGGCAACGAACTCGTGGGGTGCTTGCCGAACAAGTCGTGCACTCACCCGTACGTTCGCACCCGGCGTGAGAGCCGTCTGATCGATGTCTGCGTCACTGAGCCAGAGCAGCATCGGAATCCGGCCTGAGGCGCCCACAGCGTCAATACGCACCCATGACTGAGCCTCGAACTGACCAAGACGTGTCTCAGGGAAACCGGTGACCCTCGCCATAAACGACACCTCACGCTGCTCGCTCGCAGCTGCAACAACATGCGGGTCATTTCGGGCGATCTCTGCGCGGTGCACTTGCCCGCCAATGAGCACAAGCGCGGCGCAGGGGAGGAGCAGCAGCGAAGCTACCGTGCCGCTCATCGTGCGGTATCGCGCGCTCGGCGCGTGGCTGCTTCGCGCTCGCGGCCAGATCCAAGCGAGCAGGATGACTGTGCCCAGGATGAAGGCTCCCACGGCTAGGCCGATGCCTCTCCCGGGTGAGTGGATCGCCCACGCACAACAGGCCCAGACCAATAGCGCGGAGGCGAGCAAGCGCCACTGGCCCTCGGGAGGTGCCTCACTTCTCTGAGCTTCGGCAGGTGCGTGTGACCCGTGGAGCCTCGCCTCAGCGCGTGTCACAGCGTGACGAGTTCGCGGATGTCGTCGAAGGTTTTCTGCCCAATGCCTGAGACCTCCAGGAGTTGATCAACACTGCGAAAACCCCCATTTGCGGTTCTCCAATCGACGATTCGAGTCGCGAGGGCAGGGCCAATATGCGGCAGCGTCTCAAATGTCGCGGCATCGGCCTCGTTCAGGCGAACGAGCTGTGTGCCACTGGGTGATTGGCCACCGAGGCTGGAAGTCTGGGCCGGGGTGTTGCGGGTGCTCCCGCCAGGCAACCCTGCTGCAGCCTGTTCGGCATTCGGTATCAGGAGTTGTTCACCGTCGCCCAGGGGCCTCGCAAGGTTGACCGCTGCCAGCACGGCCTGCTCGGTCGCTCCGCCAGCCGCTTCGATCGCCTTGAGCACGCGTGCGCCCTCGGGTAATTCGTAGACGCCCGGGCTGGCGACTTCGCCAACCACATGCACCAGCAGTGTGGCGGACGTGGATTCGGGTGCCTCTGGTGCTTTCGCGGTTGTGGTGTGTGGCGCGGTGGGATCGCTGGGCTCGGAGGCAGGCTGCTCGGCAACTTGCTGGGGCTGATGCGGTTGCAGCCAGACGCTGCCCAATGAAATGACGACAATCGTCAGAAAAACGAGGGCTGCCGCGGCGACGGGAACGGAGATTGCTCGCCGCAACCGGCTTGTGAGGGAGGGATGCGGGTGTATTCTCAGCGGTTCAGGGGCCTGCGGCAATTGGGCAGCCGCGAGCTCGTGCAATCGCATTCCCCAACGACTCGGGGGAGTTGCGGGGGTGGTGCGCGCTGAAGTTTCCGCTACCAAGTCACCGGGCCTGCCAGAGACTGCGGTCATGCCAGGCGTTCCGGGCATTCCAGAAATTTCAGGTGTTGCCGGTGTTGCTGTCGCCGCTCCAGAAGCACGCTGCGCGAGCTGCGTGACTTCCGAACTCGGTGGTGTGTGCTGGTTCGGAGAGCCCTGCGCAGGGGGCGGTACCCTTGTCGGTGCCCCCGCAGCGACGGGCACTCTCGGTGCGAATTGAGCTGTCATGGCGCAAGAGTAGGTGCCGCCCGGCGCCGCCTTGGCGCTTCCCCGGGGAAATGGGGGAAACTGAGGAGCAGTTCAGTTGTGAGCTGAGAACTCGCGGTTTCGCGCTCGCAACCGGGCGCATGCGAGCTCGGCCCGCCCGCACGGTGGCGCGTGCCAGCCTTCGTTTATTGCGGAGGACGAATCATGCACTCCTGGGCAACACTCGCGACAAGCTGCCCGGACTGGTTGTAAAACTTGCCGTGAGTGAGCCCGCGCGCACCCTGTGCGGTCGGGGTTTCCAAAACGTACAGCAGCCAGTCATCGACTGAGAATGGCCGGTGAAACCACATCGCGTGATCCAGGCTTGCGACCCGCAGCCCCGGAGTTGCCCAGGGAATCGAGTGCTGACGCATAATCGGCTCCACGAGGAGGTAGTCGCTTGCGAATGCGAGAGCGGCAGAGTGGATCATCTGCCCCGCTTCGATGCTGTCTCGACTGCGCAGCCAGACTCGCATGGTGTTGCCAGGATGATCCACTTTGACCGTAATGTCGTTGTCGATATGTCTGATGTCAAACGGGCGGTTCAACAACCAAGACGCGCGCGAGTCGGCAAGGTGGCCGTATTTCTCCCAGACAGTTGGCAGTTCTTCGGGCTTGGGGAGGCTGGCCACCGCATAGTCGCTTTGGTGTTCAAGACCGGGCTCGTCTGTCTGAAAGGAAGCGATGAGCGACATGAGGATCTCGCCATCCTGGTACGCCTGCACGCGCCGGGTGGAGAACGATCCGCCATCGTGGAGTCTTGCTACCTCGAATGTCATTCGCTGTTCGGCATCACCCGGGCGCAAGAAATAGCCGTGCATCGAATGAATCTTGCGATCTGTTGCTGCGGTTTCCCCTGCGGCGGCGAGCGCCTGGCCGAGCACCTGCCCGCCAAAGGATCGACCGTGCGGGGTGGGCAGTGCCGGCCCCGTGAAGATGTCGTAGTGCGTGCGGGCTTCGCTATCGTGCAGTGAGAGCATCTCGATGAGATCTGGCATTGCTGACATGCATCCTCCTTGGGTTGGCGCTGTTCGCCACTGAAGTGCCCCGTGCAGCACAGTCTATTGCGGGGCGCTACCGAATGAGCTAGTCACACGCCCGAAGCGTTCGCTCATGAAATCCATTCCGGCTGAGATGCTCGTTGCGGCGTGCGTGTGGGTGGTCAGGCAACATCGTGTTCGGGTCTCGTGGGCCTTGACCGCGGCACTTTCGCGTGCGCGAGTGTGTCTCTCCCCACCCTCTAAGGTGAATGGTGTGACCCAGCAGATACATTTTGTCGACCACGCTTCACGAGACGACTTGAAGGTGTTGCTGGAACGTCTGCAACGGGTGGGGCAGACGGAGGTTCGGCTGGTATCACGCGGATCGGTCCTCGCCGTGTTTGGCTGCACCCAGGCGCCTGCCGGATTGATGGATTCGATCCCTGTCGTGCTCGTGATGCGCGGCTTTGCCCTGCGTGATGCGCCTGCAGAGGCGATTGATCGCACGGTGCTCGGTCGAGCCCTGCTCGATCGTCTGGCTCATATGGGGGTCATTGGATTGACGCTGGATCTTCCTGATGTGGTGGTGGCTGCTGCCTGGGCTGGAGTGCTGCCTCCTTTGGGTGGCTGGGAGCCCGCGGGCGTGATTGATGCGGCTTCGCTTGCAGACGTGGCGCAGCAGGGTATTGAGCGAGTTGCTGAGGCGCTCCCAGAACAGCCGGGAGATGCACTTGTGCGAAAGGTGCGCAGTGCGGTGTGGGGGGCGGAAATCTTGCCGGGGCTTCCCGCTGCCGCAGCGTTTGCTGCTGAGTCGCTCGGGTTTTTGAAGGATCAAGAGGCGGTGCGGGTGGCAAAGACGCTGACCTGGACGCGACTTGATACCTCGCAGGGGCAGGTGCTGGTGCGGAGTTTGCTCGGATAAGGCCGGATGCCTGTGCGAGAAACGTTGGGGGTGTCCCGCCGAGAATAAAATACTCACTTGACTGATAAGTTCGAAGTATGGCTGCAACTCAAGTGAATTTGTTACGGAACGCACACACTGCATCGATCGCACTCGGGGCCCTTGGGGCACTTCTCGCGCTGGTACTTCTACTCATTCCTGCACTCCCAGCGAACGCCGTCTATTACGGGGAGCAGCCGGGCACGGGAAGTCCAGAGTCCGAAGGATTCGAAACCTCGTGGAAGCCAGCACCTGAACTCCCCAGGGTTGCCCAGACCTTTGAACAGCTTCGCGATGGCGCACTCAGCCAAATGCGCCTGGAGATCAACGGAGCCGAGCAGGCCTTTGCCTCCGCGGCACTATTCGACATTTCCTCGACGGGTGAGATCGGCGCGGGCAACCACCTGGCAGATGCGATCATCAGTACCGCTCCGGGCGCGGCTGGATTGAGCTGGGTCGTGCTCGATTTTCCCGATCAGCCACAATTGCGCGCGGGCAATCAGTACGCGCTCGTGATCGATCCACACCTGGCCGATGACGCGAGCACTACGGTGTCGTTCCACGCCAAGAACTTCTTCGACCCCGCAAGCCCATTCGAAACCTGGAACGAATCCGCAAGCGGCTGGCAATTCTTTACCAGGGGAACCATCGTGTTCACCTCAACGATCCTCGTTCCCTACGCAGAAACTCACGCGCCAACGCTCGCGAGTAACGCGCCATGCGGCACGCTGCCAACGGTCGTGCTGCCCGTTGACGAGGGAGTGAGTTATGCCTCTTCGTATGACGAGTCCGCGCGTTTGTGGCGGATCACCGCAACCATTGACGCGGGTTACCTTGATGATGGGGCGCAGGAGTTGAGTTGGGAACTGCCCGCCGCGGTGGCCCAATGCCCACCAACCGTGTCACCGGATCCAGAGCTGCCGCCGACCACACCCCCGAGCCAACTCGCTGCCACGGGAGGCGAAGCCCCGTGGCTCGGACTTGGGCTCGCCGCAACTCTTCTGCTTCTCGGTGCCGCACTTTTGGGACGAGATGTGGTGCGAGGATTGCGGACTCGGGCATGACTCTCACAATATGGGGTAGAATAGTGGGGTTATCTAGAAGGAGACGCAGCACATGGCTCAGGTGAATGGCATCATTGACCCCCCTATCGACGACCTGCTCGAGAAGGTTGATTCGAAGTACGCCCTCGTGGTCTTCGCTTCGCAGCGTGCCCGTCAGATCAATGACTACTACACGGATCTGCACGACGGCAATCTCTTTGACAACGTTGGCCCACTCGTCGATGCTTCGGTAGACGACAAGCCTCTTTCGACTGCTCTGCACGAGATTGCTGAAGGCAAGCTTGAAATGAAGCCACGCGTGCACCAGTCGGTAGAGAACACGCTTGAGGCAGCGCTCGACGCTATCGAACTGCCCGAAGCAGGCGAATAACTTTCTGCAACGTCTCGGCTGGTCAGTTGTGACCGGCCGAGACGTTGTTGTCTGTTCGGTGAGAGATTTCTTGCCAATTTCGCATATCCCCCCAGCAATACACCTTCAACGGAGAGTAATATCCTGCCTTCCGCAGGCCTGTGACGGTGGTCTCGGCTAGGCTGATTCCCATCATGACAAGACGATTTTTCACCTCGGAATCTGTAACCGAGGGCCACCCAGACAAGATTTGCGATCGCATCTCTGATTCGATTCTTGATGCGCTCTTGACGATCGATCCCGGCGCTCGTGTCGCCGTTGAAACTCTCGTCACCACCGGCCTGGTGCACGTCGCCGGAGAAATTCGCACCGAAGGCTACGTCGAGATCCCCGAAATTGTTCGCGCTGCCGTGCGCGAGGTCGGATACACCTCAAGCGAAATGGGCTTTGACGCCTCTTCGTGCGGCGTCTCGGTGTCAATCGGTCAGCAATCACCTGACATCGCCTCCGGTGTCGAGCGATCCCTCGAAGCCCGCGAGGGTGCAGGCGAGGTCGATGAACTGAGCCTTCAGGGTGCAGGCGACCAGGGAATCATGTTCGGTTACGCGGTCGACGAAACCCCAGAACTGCACCCCCTGCCCAGCTGGCTCGCACACCGCATGGCAGAAAAGCTCACCGACGTGCGCAAATCAGGGGTGCTTCCATACCTGCGGCCAGACGGTAAAACCCAGGTCACCATTGGTTATGAGGGCGACCGTGCAGTGAGCGTCGAAGCGGTAGTGCTGTCGACTCAGCACGAAGCTCGCATCTCGCAGGATCAGCTTCGCGCAGACATCGCACGCGAGGTCATTCGGCCAGTGCTTGAGCGCACTGAACTGGTGAGCAGTGAGGCCGAACTCTTCATTAACCCAGCAGGGCCATTCGTCGTCGGTGGACCAATGGGAGATGCCGGTTTGACCGGACGCAAGATCATTATCGACACCTACGGTGGCGCCAGCCGCCATGGCGGTGGCGCGTTCAGCGGCAAAGATCCGTCAAAGGTCGACCGTTCGGCGGCCTACGCGATGCGCTGGGTTGCCAAGCACGTCGTAGCAGCGGGGCTCGCCAAGCGCGCGGAGCTTCAGGTCGCCTACGCGATTGGTCGAGCACACCCGGTGGGACTCTACGTCGAAACCTTCGGCACTGAAACCGTCCCACTGGCTCGCATCGAATCAGCCGTCCGAGAGGTCTTTGACCTGCGCCCAGCAGCGATCATTCGCGATCTCGACCTCATTCGCCCGATCTATGCCAAGACCAGTGCCTACGGTCACTTCGGGCGAGACCTGCCAGAATTCACTTGGGAAGCCACCCCACGGGTTGAGCTGCTACGCGCAGCCGCTGGAGTGTAAGCACTCTTGGGTGCGGTCGACACGGCGCACGAAGATCCGAGTGATCGCGCCGAGGCAGCGCAGGGGCGTCCAGTAGCTCACGTGCTCCTGGATTCTGCGCTGCCACAGCTCGACCACCTCTTTGATTACGCAGTGCCGGTCGAACTCGCAGACACCCTGCGAGTCGGCCAGCGTGTGCGGGTGCCGTTTCGCTCACAGAACCGCAGGAGTCACGGCTATGTGATTGGTTTCTCCGAACGAAGCGACTTCGGCGGTGAATTGCAGCCAATTGCCGACATCGTAGGCCCGGTCTCCCTCCTCACCCCGCAATTGTGGCAATTGGCCAGAGCCGTCGCCGACCGGGCCGGCGGATCGGCCTCAGACATTCTTCGCCTGGTCATCCCGCAGCGCATGGTGCGTGCCGAAAAGCAGCATCTGGCCGGCACCGCCCCAGACCCCGGGGCTGACGACAGTGAGTTTTCGCCGACGGAAGATGAGCGCAACACCGCTGCTCTGCTTCTGCGAGGTGACCGGCTCGCCATCACCGCATCGCACGGACCGGAACGACTCAGCACGGGTGAATGGGTGGGCGGATGGGCGGTACGCCTGGCTCGACTCGCCCTTGCGGTGCACGCCGAAGGGCGCAGCGCGATCCTCGTGGCCCCCGACTACCGCGACGTCGACCAACTCGCTGACACGCTCTCAGCGCTCGGCCACGCAGGAGTCGTTCGAGTAGATTCGCGGCAATCAGGCAGCGCCCGGTACGCCTCGTACCTGCGCGCCCTCGATGCACGCCCTCGCATCGTGCTTGGCAACCGCTCAGCCATGTATGCGCCAGCTCACCGACTCGGTGCGATTCTGCTGTGGGACGACGGTGATCCGCTGCTTTCTGAACCCCTCAGCCCCTATGTGCACGCTCGAGATGCCGCGCTCGTGCGCGCCACCATCGAGCATGAGGAGCAGCCGGTTGGGCTCGTCTTTGGCGCCCACGCGCGCAGCGCTGAGGTGCAGCGCCTGGTCGATATTGGCTACGTGCAGACTGAGCAGGTGCCACCTCGTCGGACCAGGATCCTTACCGCTGATGCGGTGCAAAACCTTGAAGCCGACTTCGGGCGCGTGCCCGAGTTTGCTGCGCGGACCATTCGCGAAGGCCTCGCCGATGGTCCCGTGCTGGTCCAGGTCGCCGTGCCAGGGTATGCGCCAGTTGCGGTCTGCGAAGAATGCGGCGAACGTGCCAGGTGTCGCTCGTGTGGCGGGCCGATCGGCTTCCAGGGCATGCATCGGGCGGTGTGCCGTTGGTGCGGTGAACACGCGAGTGCTTGGCGCTGCCCGTCATGCCACAGTGCGAGACTCTCGCAACGCGGCGCAGGGTCGGAGCGCACGGTCGAACAGTTTCACAAGCAGTTTCCGGGCACGAGAGTCATCCTCAGCGATGGCGCCCACCCTCATGAGCGAGTCGATTCTCGCCCCGCGCTGATCGTGGCGACACGTGGCGCTGAGCCGATTGCCGCGGGTGGCTATCGGGCTGTGGTGCTTCTCGATGCCGATCGGTTGCTCAACATCGAGTCCTTGCGTGCCGCTGAAGACTGTATGCGCTGGTGGCAGAATGCCGCGGCCCTGGCCGCCCCAGATGGTCGATGTGTGCTTGCCTCAGGTTCGGGGCCCGCGGTGCAGGCCTTCGTCACAGGACGTGTTGAGGATTGGCTTCGGGGAGAATTGCGCGATCGCCAGCAGCTGCGCTACCCGCCAGCGGTACGAGTGGCGAGTGTCACCGGGGGTCGGCAACAGGTCGACCGCGCGCTGAAGGCGCTGGGCGAGCTACCAGGGGTCGACACACTCGGACCGACACCCGTGCAGGAGCGAGGGGGCTCGAGCGCGCAACGTGATGCTTCGCTGCTTCGAGCGATCGTTCGATTCGACTATGCCCAGGGCTCGGAAGTGGCGAAACGGTTGCGTGGTGCACTCGTTGCGGATGCGGCCGGATCGTCATCACGGGTGGCAGGTCGCGCCCCCGGACGCGCGCATCCTGAGGCGTTGCGGCTGCGCTTTGACGATCGAAGCGTCTTTGACCACTAGGGCCACTGTGGCGGCACCCGGTGCGGCCACACACCGTCGTCGCTCAGCGCTTCCGCCACGCGAGCCCCACGCCCTTGCGATACCGGCGCTTTGGCCGCGCGACACCAACGCCTCGACCGAGCGACGTCAGCGCCTCGACCGCGCAACACCAGCACTCAGTGCAAGAACAAGAGCATGATTGCGACAGCAATAAACAGCGCGCCGAATGTCCAGTTGATCCCGCGTCTGCCGCGAGGGGTGCGCGTGAGCCGCCTAAACGAGCCCGCAGCACCCGCAAACACCAGCCACATCACCGCGATATCGACTGCGATCATGGTGACGCTGACAATGAGATACTGGGGGAGTTGCGGCTGGTCAGGGCGCACAAACTGCGGCATGAACGCCAAGAAAAACACGATGGCCTTTGGATTCAGAATGTTTACCCAAAAGCCCCTGCGCAGCATCGACCAGCGACTTTCACTGCGCGGCTTGAAATCGGCTTCACTCTGCGACTCAGCGTCGGTATCGGTGCTGGCATCCGTCTTGGCAAGGATCATGCGCACCCCGAGATACACGAGATACGCGGCGCCCAGATAGCGAACCAGATCAAACACGATCGGAACACGCGAGACCAGAAGGCCCACGCCTGCCGCCACGATGACGATATAGACCACAAGGGCGAGTTGCTGCCCAATGATGCCCCAGATCGAACGACGCCAGCCTTCGGCCAACGAATTCGACATGGTGTTGATGGCGCCTGCGCCGGGAGTGAGACTAATCACGACGCAGGCCACCAACAACGACACCCAGAGCGAAAGCGTCACTTGCGCAGACGCTCCGCAACGAAATCGACATCCTTGTCACCACGACCCGAGAGGTTCGCCACCAGAATGCTGTCGCTGGGCAGCGTCGGGGCAAGCTTCACCACGTGGGCGATCGCGTGTGAGGATTCGAGAGCCGGAATAATTCCCTCGGTGCGCGTGAGCAGCTGGAATGCGTCGAGTGCTTCCTCGTCCGTGACCGAAACATACTCGGCACGTCCAATCTGTTCGAGGTGAGCGTGCTGGGGGCCAACGCCTGGGTAATCGATCCCCGAAGCAATCGAGTGCACCGGAGCGGCCTCACCGTCTGCGCCGAGCAGTACCTTGGTGCGCATGCCGTGGATGTCGCCGATGGTGCCGAGCGTCATGGTCGCGGCATGGCGATCCGAATCGAGTCCCTCACCGGCTGGTTCGACGCCAATGATGCGAACGCTGCTGTCTTCGAGGAAGGCATCGAAGAGACCCATGGCGTTTGAGCCGCCTCCGACGCAGGCAACAAGCGCGTCTGGCAGACGCCCTTCGGCGGCAAGCATTTGTGCCCGCGCCTCACGGCCCACGACCGACTGGAAATCACGAACCATTGAGGGGAACGGATGCGGGCCAACAACCGAACCAATGGCAAACAAGTACTCATCAGGCGATCCCGCATACACCTCAAAGGCAGAATCTACGGCCTCTTTCAGTGAACGCCCGCCGCGATCAACCGGAACAACCTTCGCGCCAAGCAGTTCCATTCGCACAACATTCGGGTGCTGCTTCTCAACGTCGATAGCGCCCATGTGGATCTCACATTCAAGGCCGACGAGTGCTGCCGCGGTCGCGAGGGCGACACCGTGCTGCCCGGCACCGGTTTCTGCGATGACCTTTGTTTTGCCCATGCGCTTGGCGAGTAGCGCTTCGCCGAGTGTGTGGTTGATCTTGTGCGCGCCGGTGTGGTTGAGGTCTTCGCGCTTCAGATAGACCTTCGCGCCGCCGAGTTCGCGCGTCAAGTTCTCAGCAAAGTAGAGCAGCGAGGGGCGGCCAACGTACTTGCTGAGCAAGGATTGCAGTTCTTCTTGGAACGCGGGATCGTTGCGAGCGATCTCATATGCTGCCGCGACTTCCGCCATTGGCTCTACCAGGAAGGGCGGCAAGACTGCGCCCCCAAACTCGCCGAAGTATCCTTCAGCATCGGCTCGGTAGCGGGAGTTCTGGGTCTCGGTCATGGGTTCTCCTTAGAGGTGTCGTCGCCACCCGAAGACAAAAAACACCGCCTCGGGAGGCGGTGTCGGTGAGATATGCAATCTGGAACGGAACCGCCGTCAGGCGGTCCACCACTGGTTCACATTATGCATGAGGTGAGCATAGCACCAGCCTGGCGATACTGAGAAGCCTGAAGTTGCTGCGAGAATAGAACGATGCGCATCGTCTTTGCTGGAACGCCCGAATTTGCTGTGCCCAGTCTGCACGCCCTCGTGGAGGCTGCGGCGTCGTCGCAAGTTGAAACTGAGCTAAAAGTGGTGGGCGTGATCACGAGAGAAGATGCGCCGCTCGGCCGCAAACGCATCCTCACGCCTTCTCCAGTGGCGCAGGCCGCGACCGAACTTGGCTTGCCGCTGTTGCGCGCGAACAAGCTCGATGCGCACGCCACCGAATGGGTGCGAGACTTGCACGCCGATCTTGGCGTGATTGTGGCCTACGGCGGACTGGTTCGTGAGCCACTCTTGTCTTTGCCTCGACTTGGCTGGATCAACCTGCATTTCAGTGACCTTCCGGCTTGGCGGGGAGCCGCACCCGTGCAGCGCGCCCTGATGGCTGGCGAGCAGTCACTTGGCGTGACTGTCTTTCGCCTGGTCGAGGCGCTTGATGCGGGGGCTGTGCTCACCCGTGATGCGCGAACGTTCGCGCCGGGAACAAGCGCGGGTCTCGCCCTGACCGAACTTGCTGCCTTCGGCACTGGCGCACTGCTCGATGCGGTGGCGATGCTGCACCGCGATCCGCTTGCCGGCGAAGCCCAGTCGGGAGAAGCTTCATATGCGCACAAACTTGTTCGAGAAGATGGCAGGCTCGACCTTTCAGCCCCGGCGAGCAAGGTGCTGGCTCACTGGGCCGGAGTGACGCCGGAGCCGGGAGGCTTTGTGATGTGCGAGGATCAGCCACTGAAACTGCACGAGCTTCGTGAGTTGGCCACCGAGCGTGCCCCTGGGGGCTTTGATATTGAGTCGGGAGAAGTGCGAATGCTTGAGGGCAAAGCAATCCTTGGGCTTGCTGATGGCGCACTCGAACTTGTGCGGGTGCAGCCAGCTGGAAAACCCGCGATGAACGCCGCGGACTGGTTGCGTGGTCGCGGGGGATCGGCGGTGCTGTCATGAGCAAGCGTGTGTCTCCGGCACGATTGGTTGCCTACGATGTGCTTCGTGACGTCGACGAACGTGACGCCTACGCCAATCTGGCGTTGCCTGCGCGCATTCGTGAGGCGAGGCTGGACTCCCGCGATGCTGGCCTTGCCACGGAGCTTGCCGCTGGCACACTCCGTGGGCGTGGACGTTATGACCGGATTCTGGAACTGGCTTCTGGGCGAAGCCTCGACAAGATCGATCAGCGCACTTTGCGGGTGCTGCGCCTTGGTGCGCACCAGCTGCTGTCAATGCGAACCGCGCCACACGCGGCTGTCAATGAGAGCGTCGAGCTGCAGCGCACGGTTGCGAATTCCGCGGCCGCTGGGTTTGTGAATGGAGTCTTGCGCACGGTCGGGCGGAGCACCAACCAAGAGTGGGATGCCCGGATTGACGCCGAGGCGAAGCACCCAGACGAGGCGTTGGCCGCTCGCACCTCTCACCCCGCATGGGTGGTTCGTGCGCTTCGCGACTCCTTGCGCGCAGAGGGACGCGCCGAGGAACTGTCGGCGCTGCTTCATGCCGACAACGTGCCCCCACGGGTGAACCTGGTGTTGCTGCCTGGGGCGGCGGTCGATGTCGATACTGCTGCGGTGCTCGGAAGCGACCCTGAGCGTGGGATCGAGCTTGAGGTCACTGGTGCGTCTCCGCTTGGCATTGAACTCGCAAGCGGTGATCCAGCGAAAGCCATTGCGGCGATTGATGAGCCAGACGGCGTGGTCCGGGTGCAGGATCAGGGTTCGCAGCTGGCGGCACTTGCGCTGACCCGGGTGCGCGAGGTGACTCCTGGTGAGCGCTGGCTAGATCTGTGTGCGGGACCGGGTGGAAAAACTGCCGTGTTGGGAGCTGAGGCCGCGCTCGGTGGCGCATCGGTTCGTGCGAATGAGGTGTCTGAGCATCGCGCCGAGCTGGTTCGGCGTTCGGTGGTTGCTGTGGCTGATTCGGTCGAGGTTGTCTCGTATGACGGGCGCAGCGATGAAGCGTTTGGTGGCGAACAATTTGATCGCATTCTTGTTGATGCGCCCTGCTCTGGTCTGGGCGCACTGCGGCGGCGTCCGGAGGCTCGTTGGCGGAAGCAGCCGGGGGATCTGCCGGTGCTGACCGGATTGCAGGGGGAGTTGCTTGAGGCTGCCGCCACACATTTGGCTCCCGGCGGAGTGCTTGCCTATGTGACCTGTTCCCCGCATCGGGCTGAGACTCGTGTGGTGCTTGATGGGTTGCTCGCGCGTCATCCCGAGCTTCGTGAACTCGATGCGAAGCGGGTGGTGACCGATGCGGCACGCGAGCCTTTGGATCTTGCTGGTGAAAGCTTGAGCGCACAATTGTGGCCGCATCGCGCGGGCACCGATGCGATGTTCATTGCGCTCTTGCAGCGCGACTGAGCGGTGGACCTGAGCGGTGGACCTGGGCGGTTTCGCTGAGCGGTGTGCCTGGTGACCTCGTGCCTCCCCTCGTGCCGCGCCTCCTGGCACACCGCGGCGCGTGCGGAGTTCCCAGACCCGCCCTAGTGCCAGACGCTGGGTGCTTCGGCGCGAGTTGAGGGGAGTCGCGTCGCGGTTCCCCAGGCCAGCACCTCTGCTGGAACCGAGAAGGCCTCGGGGTCTGCGCCGGTCTTTTCGATGATTTCGTTCGGGTAGACCACGCCGCCGGACTTCTTCAGAATGCGACCGCGAACGTACGCGAGCGCATACACCTCGAACTCGCCATGCCGATCCGGCCGCACAAACCGCTGTTCGATGTAGAACGCCTGGTCGTCGAAACCGATGATCCTTGACTCAATCCAGAAGCGCTTCCAGGGGTTGAGGGATTTGCGGTAGGAGATAGTCTGTCCGACGACGACGGGGTACCAGTTTTGCTCTTTGAACACTCGAAGCGCACCGTTTCGCTGGATCAGGTCGAAGCGACCAACGTCCATGATCGAAAGATACTTGCCGTTGTTCATGTGGTTCAAGATGTCAAGGTCGGTGGGCCACACGCGAAAGCGCGAACGTGACACATCGCCGAAGCCGAGCCGAGGACCGCGCGGTGCGACGAACCAGAGGTGACCCAGCGTGCGAAAGATCATGTGCATAGCTATCGACCCTATGGGGGTGCCAGCTGAAGTGCCTGTTCGTTTGTTGAACTCCTGCAAATGCTCTGCTCCGAGTCTGCCTGCGGCTCGCGCTTCCAGTGAATTGTGCGTTCCGGGGTGTAGTATGGATCGGCGCTCGTTGGGCGCTTGATCCTTTTTTCTACCCGAACCGGAGTAACACCGCATGGCAACCTCGAACGACATCAAGAACGGCACCGTCATTAAAGAAGCCGGTCAGCTCTGGAGCGTGGTCGAATTCCAGCACGTGAAGCCGGGCAAGGGTGGGGCATTCGTGCGCACCAAGCAGAAGAACGTCGTATCGGGCAAGATCATCGACAAGACTTACAACGCTGGCGCAAAGATCGAGACCGCTTTGGTGGATCGCCGCGACTTCCAGTACCTCTACCAGGATGGCGCTGACTTCGTGTTCATGGACAAGTCTGACTACGATCAGCTCACCGTGTCGGGTGTGATTGTCGGAGATTCCTCGAAGTACATGCTCGAAAACCTTGATGTGCAGATCGCGCTGCACGAGGGTGAGCCACTCTACATCGAGTTGCCAGCTTCTGTTGTGCTCGAAATCACCTACACCGAGCCAGGCCTGCAGGGTGACCGTTCGACCGGTGGCACCAAGCCTGCTACCGTCGAGACCGGTGCTGAGATTCAGGTCCCACTCTTCCTTGAGAGTGGCACCAAGGTAAAGGTCGATACCCGCACGGGCGAGTACCTCGGCCGCGTGAACGACTGATCCCAGTTGTCGGCTCGTACCAAAGCGCGCAAACGCGCGCTAGACATGCTCTTTCAGGCAGACGTTCGTAAGGAATCTCTGGCTGCCATTGTTGCCGCTGAAGCGAAGCGCGCCGCGGGTGAACCCGATCGTGCTGCCTCGTGGCTCTATGCTCGCGAGATTGTTGATGGGGTCACTGATCACAAAGACGAAATCGACGAACTCATCTCTAGCTATGCCCAGGGTTGGACAATTGAGCGTATGCCCAACGTCGACCGTGCGGTGTTGCGCCTCGCCTCATGGGAGGTGCTGTACAACCCCGAGGTTCCCCCGGCAGTAGCGATTGACGAAGCAGTCGAACTCGCAAAACAGTATTCCACCGACGACAGCGCCAGATTCGTCAACGGTGTGTTGGGCAAAATCGCGCAACACGCTCACTAGCAGGCGTGCTCGCTCAAGTCTCACCCCCGCAAGCTTCGGTTTCGCGGGGGTGAGTCGTTTGCGCACGAGCAAGAGGCGGCGCGCAGCTTGAGGTGCACGCTCGCCACCCGAATCCGTGTAGAATCGAGATATTGACAGCAATCCTTTAACAGCGTCCCGTGAGGCGCAGAAGGGGGGCGGTGAAATGGCAGCGCATACGGTTCTCGAAGGGGCCGAAATCGCGCGGGCTCTCACCCGCATCTCGCATGAAATCATCGAGGCTAATAAGGGCGCAGAAGATCTCGTTCTCGTGGGCATTCCGACCCGCGGCGTGGCTCTCGCCCATCGCATCGCAGAAGCGATTGAGCGGATCGAGGGAACAGCGGTGCCCGTGGGGCAGCTCGACGTGACCATGTATCGCGACGATCTCGCTCAGCATCCGACACGAGTGCCGCAGCCGACCGAAATGCCGCCAAGCATCGACGGCACAACAGTCGTGCTCGTTGACGATGTGCTCTACTCCGGTCGCACTGTGCGCGCGGCGCTTGACGCGCTCAACGATCACGGACGGCCAAAGGCGGTGCGGCTGGCGGCGCTGATTGACCGTGGGCACCGTGAGCTTCCTATACGTGCCGACTTCATCGGAAAGAACCTGCCGAGCGCAAAGCACGAGCGGATCTCGGTTCGCCTGCTCGAACACGACGGAGTCGACGAGGTGACCATCGCATGAGGCACCTCCTTGACACTCGCACGCTGACAAAAGACGATGCACTTCTCATCCTCGACACCGCAGAAGACATGGCTGCGACCCAGCAGCGCGAGGTGAAAAAGCTGCCGACGCTTCGCGGGAAAACCGTGGTGAACCTCTTCTATGAAGACAGCACCCGCACCCGGATCAGTTTCGAAGCTGCTGCGAAGCGGTTGAGCGCTGACGTGATCAACTTCAGCGCCAAGGGATCCTCCGTCAGCAAGGGGGAATCGCTGAAAGACACCGCGCAAACCCTGCAGGCAATCGGAGCAGACGGCGTGGTGATCCGCCACCCAGCCAGCGGTGCACCGGCACGCCTTGCCAGCAGCGGCTGGATCGACGCCGGTGTGCTGAACGCCGGTGACGGCACGCACGAGCACCCCACGCAGGCGCTGCTCGATGCGTTCACCATGCGTCAGCGCCTCTTCGGGGAGGCGAGCCGGGGTCGCGACCTCGACGGTATCTCGGTGGTGATTGTTGGCGACCTTGCCCACTCGCGCGTGGCCCGGTCGAATCTCTGGCTTCTGACGGCGCTCGGCGCGAATGTGACCTTCGTGGCGCCTGAGACTCTGCAGCCCTACGGTTCTCGTTCCTGGCCAGTGACCGTGCGGCACTCGCTCGACGAAGCGATCCGCGAAGACGCACCTGACGTCGTAATGATGCTCAGAATTCAAAGTGAACGCATGCACGCGGCGTACTTTCCCAATGAGCGCGAGTACGCTCGTAACTGGGGACTTGGTGATGAGCGCCTCGGTGCGCTGCCTGAGCATACGCTCATCATGCACCCTGGCCCTATGAACCGTGGACTTGAGATTTCATCGGCCGCCGCTGACAGTGCGCGGTCAACTGTGCTTGAGCAGGTAGCGAATGGCGTGTCCGTTCGTATGGCTGCCCTCTATTTGTTGCTTTCAGGAGAGAAAGAGGTCGCTTCGTGACGAACCCAGATCTGTTGATTCGAGGGGTGCGGATCGCCGCTGAGCTGAAGGAACGAAGCGCCGATCCGGCGAGCGCAGACGCAGTTGATCTGCGCGTATCGAATGGGCACATTGTTGCTCGCGGTGCAGCTGGATCGCTCGTCCCGCAAGAGGGTGAGCGAGTGATCGAGGCCGAGGGCCTGATTGCAATGACCGGTCTTGTGGATCTGCACACTCACCTTCGTGAGCCTGGTTTTGAGCGCAGCGAGACGGTGCTCACCGGAACGCGTGCGGCAGCAGCCGGGGGATTCACCACTGTCTTTCCAATGGCCAACACTTCGCCAGTGCAAGATACGGCGGGTGTCGTTGAGCAGGTGCAATCGCTTGGCGACGCTGCTGGCTATGCAACGGTACGTCCGATTGGTGCTGTGACCGAGGATCTTGGCGGCGAGCGACTGAGCGAAATCGGCGCGATGGCGCAGTCGCGCGCGGCAGTGCGGGTGTTCAGCGACGACGGGAAGTGCGTGCACGATCCGCTGCTGATGCGCCGTGCCCTTGAATATGTGAAGACCTTTGACGGTGTCGTCGCGCAGCACGCGCAAGACCCCCGGCTCACCGAGGGCGCACAGATGAACGAGGGTGCGCTGTCAAGTGAGCTCGGGCTCAAGGGCTGGCCCGCGGTGGCTGAGGAATCGATTATCGCCCGCGACGTGCTGCTCGCCGAGCACATTGGCGCTCGTCTGCACATCTGCCACCTCTCAACTGCTGGATCTGTTGAGGTTGTGCGCTGGGCAAAAGCGCGCGGCGTGCAGGTGACCGCCGAAGTCACCCCGCACCACCTCATCTTGACCGAAGAGACGGCTCGCAGTTATGACCCTCGCTACAAGGTGAATCCGCCGTTGCGTCGCGACGAAGACGTGCACGCTCTTCGTGCCGCGGTGGCAGAAGGCGTGATCGACATTATCGCGACCGATCACGCGCCACACCCTGCTGAAGCAAAAGAGTGCGAGTGGGATGCCGCCGCGTTTGGCATGGTTGGGCTTGAATCTGCGCTGCCCATCTCGATCCTCTCGTTGATCCAAGAGGGGCACAGCAGTTGGGCAGAGCTGGAACAGCTGCTTTCGCAGCGCCCCGCCAAGATCGGGCGTCTTGCAGGGCATCCAGAGACACTTGAGGTGGGTCAGCCGGCAGACATCGTCTTGGTGGACCCTGATTGCTCGAGCGTGTTCAACTTCACGCACTTGCAGGGCATGAGCCAGAATTCACCGTTCCTCGATATGCGCCTTCCCGGTCGTGTCGCTTACACCGTGCGCAAGGGGTACCTGACGCTGGACGACGGCGAACTCGTCTCGCCCGACGCAGTCGCGGCAGCGGCGAAGTTTGCGGAGGCTGCACTGTGAGCCGCCCGCTTTTTGCGCTGCTTGTTGTCGCAGTTGTCGTGCTGGCGTTGTTCGCCATGTGGCTCGGCTGGCGTGCTCGGCTGCGACGGGATGCGGGAGTGCGAACTTCTGCGACTGCGCCACTTGGCCAGTTGATCGCCGAGTTCACGCATCTGCTCTATGTCTCCACTACGCCAGTGGGTGAGCCGCTGAGCCGCGTGGCCGTTCCCGGACTGCGCTATCGCGGCCAGGCTGAGATCTCAGTATTCAGCGATGGGGTCACGATCTCGGTGGTCGGTGAGTCTCCCACTCATCTCTCAGTCGACCAACTGCGGGGGAGCGGATCGGCAGGGCGACGCGTCGGAAAAGCCGTCGAAACTGAAGGTCTGGCTCTGCTGCGCTGGCAGCCGCTGACCGCAGCCGAGACTCCCGGTACCGCAGGTCAAGCCGAACTCGAATCGAGCTTCCGCTTCGAGCAGAAATCTGAGCAGCGCCGATTCGCTGCAGCAATTGATCAACTTACACACTCAGCGGCGGAAGCATCCGCCGCATCGACCGCAACTTCGCAGGAGGACGCGAAATGACTTCGACCGCCCCGATTGCCCCACCCGCTAGCGCGGTGCCACAGGGCCCAGCAGTGCTCGTGCTTGAGGACGGCAGCCGATATGAAGGCCGCGCTTACGGTGCAACTGGCCAGACTCTCGGTGAGGTTGTGTTTTCGACCGGTATGACCGGATACCAGGAGACACTCACCGATCCGTCGTATGCCGGACAGATTGTGCTGATGACCGCACCGCACATTGGCAACACCGGTGTGAACGACACCGACATGGAGTCGCGCAAGATTTGGGTCTCAGGCTTCATTGTGCGTGATCCAGCTCGTCGTGTGTCGAACTTCCGTGCAGAGCGTTCGCTTGACGAGGATCTCGTCGCAGATGGCGTGGTCGGAATCTCAGGTGTCGACACCCGCGCCATCACCCGCAATATTCGCTCCGCGGGTGCCATGCGAGCTGGGGTGTTCTCAGGTGCCGAGTACGAACTGAGCGCTGAACAGCAGCTCACCCTCGTGCGTGAGCAGGCAGGCATGGAAGGCAAGAATCTCTCGGCTGAGGTGTCAACCCCCGAGCGTTACGAGGTTCCCGTCGCGGCTGACACTGAGCGTCTTGGCACGATTGCCGTTCTTGACCTCGGTATCAAGCGTGCGACGGTGCAATATCTCGCCGAGCACGGTTTTGACGTCGTCGTCTTGCCTGCCGCCACGACACTCGAAGAGATGCGTGAGCTCGGGCCAGACGCGCTCTTCTTCTCGAACGGACCCGGCGATCCAGCGGCCTCAGACGCACACGTCGCTCTGCTTCGTGAAATGCTCCGTGACGGCGTTCCGTACTTCGGGATTTGCTTTGGCAATCAGCTTCTCGGCCGCGCACTCGGGTTCAGCACCTACAAGTTGCCGTTCGGGCACCGCGGTATCAACCAGCCAGTCCTCGACAAGCGCACCGGCCGCGTCGAGATCACTGCACAAAACCACGGCTTTGCAGTCGACTTGCCGATCGAAGGCGAGCACGATTCACCAGCGGGCCTCGGACGTGTGCAGGTGAGCCACTACAGCCTGAACGATCAGGTCGTTGAGGGGCTTGAGTGCCTCGACATCGCCGCGTTCTCAGTGCAGTACCACCCAGAGGCTGCAGCAGGCCCACACGATGCCTTCTACCTCTTTGATCGTTTCCGTCAGCTCGTGAAGAACCGCGCCTCAGCAGAGACCGGCGCGAAGGAGAACAACTAATGCCAAAGCGCCAAGATATTAACTCTGTCCTCGTCATTGGCTCCGGCCCGATCGTGATCGGTCAGGCATGTGAGTTTGACTATTCGGGAACCCAGGCCTGCCGCGTGCTCCGCGAAGAGGGCGTGCGAGTGATCCTCGTGAATTCGAACCCCGCGACGATCATGACCGACCCCGATTTTGCTGACGCAACCTATGTCGAACCCATCACGCCTGAGGTGATTGAATCGATCATCGCGAAAGAGCGGCCGGACGCCATTTTGCCCACACTGGGTGGTCAGACCGCGCTGAACGCTGCGATGGCGCTGCACGAGCAGGGCATTCTCGAAAAGTACAACGTGGAGCTCATCGGCGCAAAGGTCGACGCGATCCGTCGCGGCGAGGATCGCCAGATCTTCAAGGATCTTGTGCTTGAGGCGGGCGCAGACGTAGCTCGATCACATATTGCGCACACCTTGGAAGAAGCAAAGGAATTTGCGAAGGATCTGGGCTATCCGCTTGTCGTCCGCCCCTCCTTCACGATGGGTGGACTCGGTTCGGGCTTCGCATACACCGAAGAAGATCTGGTGCGTATCGCCGGTGACGGACTGCATTACAGCCCGACCAGCGAGGTGCTGCTCGAAGAGTCGATCCTTGGCTGGAAAGAGTACGAGCTTGAGCTGATGCGCGACACGAGCGACAACACTGTCGTGGTGTGCTCGATCGAGAACGTTGACGCGGTTGGTGTGCATACCGGTGATTCGATTACCGTCGCTCCCGCGCTCACGCTGACCGACCGTGAATTCCAGCACCTGCGCGACATCTCGATCGACATTATTCGTTCGGTCGGTGTTGATACCGGCGGCTGCAACATTCAGTTTGCGGTTGATCCCGTGACTGGCCGCGTGATCGTGATCGAAATGAACCCGCGTGTGTCGCGGTCCTCGGCGCTGGCATCAAAGGCAACGGGCTTCCCCATTGCAAAGATCGCAGCGAAGCTCGCGATTGGATACCGTCTCGACGAAATTCCAAACGACATCACCCAGAAGACTCCGGCAAGCTTCGAACCGACGATCGACTATGTCGTGGTGAAGGCACCCCGCTTCGCGTTTGAGAAGTTCCCGGCAGCCGACGACACCCTCACGACGACCATGAAATCGGTCGGTGAGGCGATGGCGATTGGGCGCAACTTCACGACCGCGATGCAAAAGGCGCTCCGTTCGCTTGAGAAGCGCGGCACCTCGTTCCACTGGGGCGAGGAAACCAGAACCGTAGCTGAACTCCTCGAATCGATTAAGCGACCCACCGACGGCCGCATCGTTGACGTGCAGCAGGCACTCCGTCTGGGAGCCACCGTCGCAGAGGTGTTCGAAGCGACCGCGATTGATCCGTGGTTCCTTGACCAGTTCCAGCTGATCAATGAGGTCGCTGAGCGTATCTCTGCGGCTCCGCAGCTGACGCTTGAGGTGCTTCGCGAGGCGAAGGATCATGGCTTCAGCGATGCACAGATCTCAGCGATCCGTGGCGTCTCGGAATCGGAGATTCGCGGGTTGCGGCACGGATTGGGACTGCGTCCGATCTACAAGACCGTCGACACCTGCGCTGGCGAGTTCCCGGCTCTCACCCCGTACCACTACTCCTCGTACGATTTTGAAACCGAGGTGGAGCCAAGCGACCGCAAGAAGGTTGTCATTTTGGGTTCGGGCCCGAACCGTATCGGTCAGGGTGTCGAGTTCGACTACTCGTGCGTGCACGCATCATTCGCACTCAGCGAAGCCGGGTACGAGACGATCATGATCAACTGCAACCCTGAGACTGTGTCGACCGACTACGACACCTCGGATCGCCTGTACTTCGAGCCGCTGACGCTCGAGGACGTGCTCGAAGTGATTCACGCAGAGCAGGCATCGGGTGAACTGCTTGGCGTGGTCGTGCAGCTCGGCGGTCAGACCGCACTCGGCCTGGCACAGCCGCTCAAGGACGCGGGTATCCCGATCCTCGGCACCACTCCAGAAGCGATCGACCTCGCCGAAGAGCGTGGCGCGTTCTCGAAGATCCTGGAGCGCGCGGGACTTTCGGCGCCGCGCAACGGCACAGCGATTGACGAAGAAGGCGCGGTCCGTATCGCCGAGGAGATCGGCTATCCCGTGCTGGTGCGTCCATCGTTCGTGCTCGGCGGACGCGGCATGGAGATCGTGTATGACACCGACTCACTGCACGGGTACTTCCAGCGGATCGAAGGCCACGCTCTTGTGGGGCCGGGCCATCCGCTGCTGGTTGATCGTTTCCTCGACGATGCGATCGAGATCGACGTTGATGCGCTGTATGACGGAGAGCAGCTCTACGTCGGTGGCATCATGGAGCACATCGAAGAGGCAGGTGTGCACTCGGGCGACTCCAGCTGCACGCTGCCGCCGGTGACACTTGGCCACGACCAGATCGCGGAGGTTCGCGCCGCGACACTCGGTATCGCTGAAGGCATTGGTGTGCGCGGCCTGCTGAATGTGCAGTTCGCGATCGGCCAGGGCGTGCTGTACGTGCTGGAAGCGAATCCTCGCGCCTCACGCACGGTGCCATTCGTGGCGAAGGCGCTTGGCATTCCGGTGGCGAAGGCAGCTTCGCGCATCATGGCAGGTGAATCGATCCAGCAGTTGATCGATTCGGGCTTCTTGCCAGAGCGCGATGGATCACGAGTGCCGACCGATGCGCCAATCGCGGTGAAGGAAGCGGTGCTTCCGTTCAAGCGATTCCGCACGAATGAGGGCCTGGTGGTCGATTCACTGCTCGGACCTGAGATGCGTTCGACCGGTGAGGTGATGGGTATGGACCGTGACTTCCCGCGCGCGTTTGCAAAGAGCCAGTCGGCTGCTGGCAGTGCCCTGCCGAAGTCGGGCACCGTGTTCATCTCGGTCGCTGACCGTGACAAGCGGTCGATCGTGCTGCCTGCGCAGCGTCTGCAAGAGCTTGGCTACAAGCTTGTCGCAACTCAGGGCACTCAGGTTGTGCTCGCGCGCAACGGCATCGAGAGCGTGGCGGTGCGCAAGCATTCGGCACACGACGAGGGTGAGAGCATTGTTGACCTCATCAACAATGGTGAGATCGACATGATCGTGAACACTCCTTCGGGCTCATCCGCTCGCGCAGACGGGTACGAGATCCGGGCGGCAGCCGTTGCGGCAGACAAGCCAATTTTCACGACCGTGAGCGAACTCTCTGCCGCTGTTGGTGCGCTGTCAGCCCAGGTTGATGTGTTCGATGTGAAGTCGCTGCAGGAATACCAAGCAGATCGTGACGCCGCGCTGGCGGCCGCGAGTGCGCGTGTCGGAGCGAACTGAGCATGAATGCGCTTGCCCTCGGTGAGGCGACCTTCGCTGGTCGCCTCACCGCTGAGCTCGCCGCGCGTCGACACCTGTGTGCTGGGATTGATCCGCATGCTGGGTTGCTGGCCGAGTGGGAGCTGAACGATGATGCTGCCGGTGCCGAGCGGATGGGGCGCGCCGTAGTCGCGGCCGCGGCCGGTGTTGCTGCGTGTGTGAAACCACAGATCGCGTTCTTCGAGCGTTTCGGTTCTGCCGGTTATCTTGCCCTTGAGCGGGTGCTTGCAGATGCGCGCGACGCCGGTCTGCTGGTTATTGCTGACGTCAAACGGGGTGATATCGGCACGAGTTTTGCTGCGTATGCCGACGCCTGGCTCACGCCTGGATCGCCCCTAGAGAGCGATGCCATGACCGTGGTCGCGTATCAGGGCTTTGGGAGCCTCGACGGTGCGCTGCGGCATGTGCGAGCGCACGGCAAGGGCCTCTTTGTGCTCGCTGCAACGTCGAATCCTGAAGCGCGCGAGGTGCAACTCGCTCGTCGACAAGACGGTCGAACCCTCGCTCAGGCGATGGTAGAAGACGCCGGGGCGTTCAACGACGCGTTGCTGGCCGAACAAGGCGCCGAGACGCGTGGCGTTGACGCTTCTGACTTGAGCCCGCGTGTGGGGCCGGTGGGTGTGGTGCTCGGTGCCACCCTCAAGCTCCAGGATTTTGATATCGATACGAGTGTTCGCCCAGTGGCTACGCCGCATTTGCAATTGCCGGTGCTTGCGCCAGGGTTTGGAGCGCAGGGCGGAAAGCTCGAAGACGCGGGCAAGATTTTTGGTGGGCTCTTGAGCGGTGTGCTCGCGAACGAGTCGCGAAGCATCTTGTCTGGGGGAGCGCACGGGCTCGCGGATCGTATCCGCTCCCGAGCAGATGCGCTAGCCCTCGCGTTTTAGATGATCTTTCAATAAAGCGGTATTACACTAGTGGGAATGACTGAGCAAGGACCGGCATCGTCTCGTGAGATGCCCGAAGTTGATCGAGTGGCCGCCAACCGAGCGGCAATTGAGGCGCGTCGTGCGCGAGCGTTAATCAAGCAGCGTCTGCGCAGTGGCGAGCTTTCGCCGCTCAAGGCTCTTGCTGACGCTCGCACCGGCGAAACTGCGGCGGCTTCGCTGCGTGTGACAGAGTTCATGCAGACGTTTCCTGCGGTCGGTGAAATCAAGGCAGCTCGTTTGCTTGCTGAGTTGCAGATTTCTCCGCGCAAGCGTTTGGGCGGGCTCGGAGTGCACCAGCGGGAACGACTGCTCGAATTCACGCGTGAACGTGTGGGGGCCGGTGCCTCGACTGACGGACCAGCACTGACTGTGCTTGCCGGGCCAACCGCGGTGGGCAAGGGCACCGTCGCGAGCTTTGTGCGGGAAAACTATCCAGATATTCGGCATTCAGTTTCGGTGACCACCAGGCCTGCGCGACCGGGCGAGGTGCACGGCGTGCACTACATCTTTATTGACGACGAAGCATTTGACCGGATGCTCGCGAACGACGACTTGCTTGAGTGGGCCACGGTGCACAACAAGTACCGCTACGGAACGCCACGCGGTCCGGTGCGCGAGGCCGCGGCGCGGGGTGAGCGGATGCTGCTTGAGATTGATTTGCAGGGTGCGCGCCAGGTGCGTGCGAGTATGCCTGAGGCGCGCCTGGTCTTTCTCACTCCTCCCAGCTGGGAAGAGCTCGTGAATCGACTCGTGGGTCGCGGCACCGAAGACGAAGAAGAGCGAAACCGCCGTCTCGAAACAGCAAAGATCGAGCTCGCCTCCGCTGATGAATTTGACGAAATCATTGTGAACGATCAGGTGCCCAAGGCCGCTGCGCGCTTGGTGGAACTGATCCGCAACGAACACTAGGCTTCGTAGACACTCCCCGCCACTATGGAGAGGGAGAAAGCCTTCGGGGTATCGTTAGACAGTGACCCTGACACACCTCTTGCCAGCCGGGCTGAATCTCACTGAGATCGCCGAGGCAATTTCGCTTGACCCCAAGCAGTTCTGGGGTATTCCGATTGCCTTGGTTGGTGCGGCGCTGATGTCTTTCGGTGCGCAATACCAATCTCGCGGACTGAACAAGGTCGAGCGGTTGACGGGGGAGTCCGCTTCTTCCGGGCTCTCGATTAAACACATGCTCGGTTTGCTTGGCCGCCCCTCTTGGGTGGTTGGCACGATCCTGCTCGGTCTCGCCGTGGTGTTTCAAATCGGTGCGCTCTCTTTCTCTCCCTTGATCGTGGTACAGCCACTTGGCGTCGTGGCGATGGTGATTACCGCAGTGCTGAACTCGCGCATGACGGGAGTGAAACTTCCGAAGCGTGCGCTCGTGTCGCTGTGCATGTGTGTCGGCGGCATTGTCACCTTCGTGACCGTTGCCGCGTTCACGGCCTCTGATCATCCGGTGACCGATGCCAAGCTCATTACGATCCTGATTGTGTTCGCGATCGTGTTTGCGCTCGCGGTGGGTGGCTTCCTGGTGCTGCGGCATAAGGCGGTCGCCCTGTTCTATATCGTGGGCGCTGGTGTGCTCTACGGTTTTGTCGCGACCTTCGCGAAGATCATGATTGGACGGTTCCTGCAGAATGAGTTCGAGATCCTTTCTTGGATCTGTGTGCTCGCTCTCGGCGCTGGCGCCTTGCTTGGCATGCTCTTCGTGCAGAACGCCTACTCTTCTGGGCCGCCTGATCTGGTGATTGCCGGACTGACTGTCGTCGATCCGCTCGTCGCGATCCTGATCGGTATTATCGTGCTGCACGAGGCGGCTGGAGCACCTTTCTGGGCAGTCATTTGCTTCGCGATCACAGGCATCATCGCGCTCATCGGCGTGATTGGGCTCGCAAAGTTTCACCCGCAGGTCGGGCGCAACGTACTTGAAGAGACCGCAGAAACACAGCAGTAATGTGGCTACTCTGAGTCTGCGGGGACATCGGACGTTGTCCCCGCAGAATCAGTTCTTCCAGGTGCTTCAGCGCATGCTGCCTGTGCCGCAAACGCGTGCAAGTTCGCGATTGGCGGCACTCATCACGGCCTGCACATGCGCGTCGAGGGTCGATTGGGCGAGTCCACCCACCCAGCCGGTTCTCCCGTTGCAGCGATACTCCAGGAGGGTGAGCGCCTCACTCTCGTTGCCCTGAGCGATGCTTTGCTGATGCAGATCGACCACTTGGATCTGAATCCCCGCCACCGCGAGCGCGGCACAGAGCGCTTCGACCGGGCCAACGCCTGATGCCTCGTATTCGTAGGTGGTGTCGTCGATCGCAAGAACGTATCTCGCCTGCTGCTCGCCTTCGCGGGTACTCATCTCGACGCTGCTGATCCGTGCCCGGGTCTCGGGGAGGCAATAGTTGCGTTGAAAGAGTTGCCAGAGCTCTGTGCCGGTGACCTCGCCGCCATGGGCGTCGGTGTGACCTTGCACCTGTGCAGCGAAATCAATTTGCAGTCTCCGTGGCAGGGTCACTCCGAACTCTGATTCGAGCAGGTAGGCAATTCCGCCTTTTCCGGACTGCGAGTTCACCCGAATCACTGCGTCGTAGCTGCGGCCGATGTCTGCCGGATCAATTGGCAAGTAGGGAACTCGCCAGTCTGCTTGGCTGGGCGCAAGGCCCGCTGCGTTGGCCCGTGCGTTGTGTTCGGCCATGCCCTTCTTGATAGCGTCCTGATGGGTGCCGCTGAATGCGGTGTGCACGAGGTCGCCCACATAGGGGTGTCGAGGGTGAACCTCGATGCGATTGCAGTGTTCGACGACGCGCCTGATCTCATCAATGTCTGAGAAATCGATCATTGGATCAACTCCCTGGGCGTGCAGGTTGAGGGCGAGGGTGGCGATGTCGACATTTCCGGTGCGTTCGCCATTTCCGAAGATGCACCCTTCGACGCGTTGCGCGCCGGCAAGGACGGCGAGTTCGGCGCAGGCGATCCCGGTGCCTCGGTCGTTGTGCGGGTGCACCGAGAGGATCACGCTCTCGCGTCTTGCGAGGTGACGGTGCATGTATTCGATTTGATCGGCGTAGACATTGGGTGATGCGATCTCGACGGTCGCTGGCAGGTTGAGCGTGACCGGCCGTTCTGGTCGTGCGTCCCACAGTTCGGTGACTGAGTTGCAGAGCTCAAGCACGTAGTCCGGTTCGGTGAGGTTGAAGACCTCGGGCGAGAATTGAAACCGAACGTTGGGCAGCTCGCCTGCAAGTTCGAGCATGTCTGTCGCGGCTCGGAGAATCAGCTCACGAAGCTCGGTTTGTGAGGTGCCGAGCACGGTGTCTCGCCAGGTGGGCGCTGTCGCCGTGTAGAGGTGAATAACGACGGGGTTGCGAATACCTGCGACCGACGCGACAGTGCGCTCGATGAGGTCGCGCCGAGCCGCAGTGAATACGACAATGGTGACGTCTTCTGGGGCAATCTCGGACTCTGCGATCAGTCGCACAAAGTCGAAGTCTGTTTGAGAGGCTGAGGGGTAACCGACTTCAATCTCTTTGTATCCCATCGCAACCATGAGTTCGAAGAATGTGCGTTTGCGTTGGGGGTCCATAGGTTCTGCAAGGGCCTGATTTCCGTCGCGAAGGTCTACTGGGACCCAGAGCGGGGCTGCGGTGAGACGGCGATCAGCCCAGGTGCGGTGTGTGAGCGGGAGTGAGACGCGTGCGTGGGCGTCTTGGTAGCGGTGCGAGGGCATTTGGGAGGCCCGTTGGCGGTTCCACTCGGGGGAGTCGCGTGGGATCTTGCCCGCTGGGGTGGAGATGCTTGGGTAGGCGTGCGTTGACATGTGTAATGTTCCATTCGATCTGCAAAGGTGAGACCGGCGCAACCCACAGCTCCACGACGGGGAGCCGGTCTTGGCTACACCCCGCCGTGGCAGCGAAGAAGAAGGAACGCGCATGTGTGCATATCGAAACCTTAGCACAACTCCTCAGACAAGCTGAGGACATGGAGCAGTAGCGACATTGAAGAGTGTGAACTGTGAAGATGGTAAACACCTTGATAATATGGAGCTTATGGATTCAATTCTGCACCACAAACATGAGCTGCTGCTCGCACACTCGGGTCTTGCGGGAGACGCTGCACGCTTGCTGATGGCAGTGCTCAACACGGCACACCAGATTGATCGAGCCTGCGCCAATGAGCTTGCGAACTTCGAACTTTCGGAGGGCAGGCTTGCCGTGCTCCTCGCCATTGCGAGCTCGGTCGAGGAAAGCACCCCGGCGAGTGTCGCCGACCAACTCGGCGTCACTCGCGCCGCCGTCACCGGTCTGATCGATGGTCTTGAGCGAGCGCGTCTGATTGAACGACACGCCCACCCAGAGGATCGCCGCTCGACGGTATTAATGCTGACCGCACGTGGGCAGCAGTCTCTTGACCGCATCGCCCCGCACTATGGCCACTGGATCGCACGACTCACACAGGGGCTCGACGATGCCGTGGCGCGAACCGCATTGGCCGCGCTCGCTTCGATCCAAAGTGAATTGTCGAGTGACGCGAGTGACGGAAGGCGCGGAACGCGACTCGACACGCAAGAGGGTGCTCAGTGACACAGGAGAAAGGCGCGAACAGCCGGAGCAAGATCTCTGCTGCTCATCTTGCCAACTTGAATGCAGGCACCGCGCAGTCACGCACCCTGAGTGAGGCACTCGCGATAGACCACACGGTGCTCTTGAAGGCAGTGATCGAGGATCCCTCGCAGGCGCTCATCGACGCAGCGGATCGGGCCAGCACGCTTGGAATTCTGAAACGCATGGCGGCAATTGCTTCGGCGCTGCGTGACACGCTTTCCGCCGCAGAACTCGCACGGCTGCGCACCCACCCCGCCGACACCGTCCGCGGATGGTGGTGTTTCGCGCTCGCTTCCGATGAGCGCTTCAGCGCAGCAGAACTGCTCGCCCAGGCGCGGCCGCTTGCCGACGATGAGTCGTTCGCGGTACGGGAATGGGTGTGGATGGCGCTTCGTCCGCGGCTGACGCGCGACCTCAGCGCATCAATTGAGCTCTTGCGTCCGTGGACGCTTGCGCCAGAAGCGCATATTCGTCGCTTCGCGAGTGAGTCGCTCCGACCGCGGGGCGTGTGGGCAAGCCACATTCCCGAGCTGAAGGCTCACCCAGAACGTGGGGAACCTCTGCTCGAACCACTCAAATCAGATCCCTCGCGGTATGTTCAGGACTCGGTGGCAAATTGGATCAATGACGCGGCAAAATCCTCACCTGAATGGGCGATTGCGCTGTGTGAACGTTGGAACTCGCTCAGCCCGAGCGAAGCTACCTCCCGGATTACCACCCGGGCACTTCGTTCAATCTCGTGATCCACACGCTGGATCGAGTGCGGTCGAGAGCGGATGCGCCGCGGCGTCAGCTTGAGAACACTCCGACGAAGGCGAGAGCGAAGATGAGCACTGCGACGCCCAATAGCGCGGTGAGCAACCCCAGCACAAGACCTGTAACGGCCATGCCTTTTGGCTGCCCTCGCTTGATCGCGAGAATTCCAAAGACCACGGCTACGATCCCCATGACCATGCTGCCGTAGAGCAGATACTCGCCAAACCAGGGCGTGAAAAACAGCACGGCAAGCACCACGCTCGCAATGCCCGATGAAAGTGCATTGCGTGCGGTGCCAGAATCGTGGCTCATTGCGTTGGTCTCGGTCATTGAAGCTCTCATTTCGCTCGGGCAGTCCTGTGAGTTCGAGCCTATTGCTGAAGGGGAGCAGTGAGCCGGTCAATGCGCGCGAAATGGGTTCGGAGTGCGCAAACGAGAGCGCACTCACCTCGCACAACCAGAGTTGATGTGGCCGGGTGCAGAAGGCAAGGCCACCCGCGCGCGAGGACGCAAGCTGGCCTGAATATCACGCCAGCTTGCGTCGTCCGACTATCAGACCAGCTTGCGTCGTCCGAGCAGCACACTGGCTGCGCCGAGGATCAGCATTCCTCCCGCAAGCGCTCCGTACCCCCAAGGTGCCGAGGATCCCGAGTTTGCGAGAGAGTCCTTCCCTCCTGCTGGCGGTGTGACCGGCGCTGCGGCGAAGATCCACGTGCCCACAAACTCCACATCAGCTCCGTCAATGACGATCGAAGCTGGATCCCAGCCCGAGAAAGTCCAGGTTCCGGTGCGCGTCTTGACCGAACCATACGGGGTGGTTGGGGCGTGCACCGTGCTTCCCTGCACGGCAGTGGTGCTGGGCGGCAAGAGCTGCGTCACTTCTTGCGGCAGAGAGCTACCGCCTGCAGCTGCAAACGTGTACGTGACTGCAAATTCAGCGTCTGGATTTACTTCAAACACCCATCGCCCGATGAACGTCACATTGCTTCCCTGAATGACGGCGCTCGTTGGAGTCCAGCCCGCAAAGGTCCATACCCCCTGCGCGACTGGAATCGCGGTTGCCGCTGGTGTAGGGGGAGTGTAGCTCGATCCTTCGACGAGCATCGTCTTCCGCAGCGGCAATTGATCCAGCACCTGGCTCGGGAGTGTGCGCGATGGATCAGCGCTCTCAAACATATGGTCTGCGTCATAGGTGGCAACCATTGTGAGCGGGACTTCCTCACCTGTCGAATCGAAGGTGAGCGGCATCAAGGGGCTGAAATAGGCGTCCATTCGCATTTCGCCGACCACGCGTGGATCCGTCATATAGAACGTCTTTCCAGCTTCGAACTGTGACTGCTTCACATAGAAGGCCTGAGCTGGCGTGGTCAGATGAAGCGATGCCGGCTGATTAGTATCGAGTTGGGTGGCATGTACCTTGCTGCCGTCCTCATTGATGAGAATGAAGTTCGCGATGTACTCGCCCGTTGCGTCGTCGAAATTGACCGACTGGCATCGGATAAAAGTGGCCAGGTCAGTGCCTGGGTTCTGGGCTTCCACTTCCGATTGCAGTGCCTCGCAGTCAACGAACGCCTGATCGCTCGTTACGACGTCAGTATCTACTGTGAATGAGATGTCCCAATTGCCGCTGAAGGTTTTCTCGGCCCATCTTTCGGAGGTGTTTCCGCTTCCGGTGTGCCACAGGCTCTTGAAAAGTGCGTAGCTGCTCCAGAGGCTGGTCATGTCCAGATTCCCGCGGTAGGCAATCTGATAGGCGTCCGCCGGAGAATCTCCCTTTGCCGAATCGTAAAGAAACTCATTTGAGCTTGTGATCTGACCGCTCCCGTCGAGCGCGTAGGCATCGGCAGACACCGAGATCTGTACTGGTATCGCCTGTGCGGAGCTGGCTGTTCCTATGAGCAGCGCGAATGCCGCCAGGGCTGCCAGCGCGCTCACCAATGTCTTTTTCATTCAAAACTCCTTCGAGCAGATCTGCTCTCAGAGTAAGCACAAAAACAGACAGCTGTCGGTTTTATTGTGTGGTGAGGACAGCCGGAGCGTGAGAACCGCGACCTCACTCATGGCAACTGCCCATGTTCGTGGACAGGCGAAGCATGCGACTGGGCGAAGCGCGGGCCTCAGCAAAGGCGCCGCGGCTGGTCAGCGTGCCCCTACTCGCCCGCAATCGGAGGTGCAGCGGATCGGCGGCCAAGAGCAAGCCAGGCGATAGAGCCGAGCACGGGCAGGCACAGAATCGCGAAACACCACAGCAGTATGTGCATGGGAGAGAGCGTTCTGGCATTCCGGGCAAGTGAGATGACTGCGATGAGGCACAGTGCGACAATGGCGCCCACAAAGATGTACCACGTTGCGTCGTACCATGCCGGGAGCAGCGGGTTGGATTGATCCATAGTTGAAGCCTAGTGTCGAGAAAGTCCGAGGTGCTGCTCGATTCGTCGCTGAGCTTTCTCAGTGGGGTGCAGTGAATTAAGTGCAGTGAATGGAGCCCGTTACTTGCGGCTCCGATTCATAAAGAAATGAGTAGTCACTCCGCAGATGATTCCAAGCGACATTCCCAGCGCGATCCCTACCGCAACGTCGCCCATTGCGGCGCCCGCGCCCGCACCGATCGCCAGCCCAAGGGCAAGCCCAGCTCCGATGATCGCCTGGCTTGGTGGTGTCTGCTTCTCGCTCATGCTGCACACGCTACCGGCGGTGTGTCGCGCCACGATTCCCCCTGAGGGAGGAAATTGATCGGTCTGGAGGGGGAAGGGCGCAGGCTCTGCCGCACCGCGCGAGTCCACACAGTGGGGTAACGCTCGCTTGCGTGTCACGGTGATCCAGATGAGGCGAGAGATGACACGCGCGAGCCTCTTGAGTGTGAGCCTTGCGCTTGACGAGCATGGGATCAGAGAATTCTGGCGGCAATCGATCGTCAGAATTCGGGGGCGACCAGAATACCCTTGAAATAGTGCACCCCCGGCTTGACCGGGGGTGTAGGTGGTGGGCGATACCGGACTCGAACCGATGACCTCTTCCGTGTGAAGGAAGCGCGCTACCAACTGCGCCAATCGCCCGCTTGTCTCGCGAACTCGCGAAGCCAACCTGAATGATGTTACACGAGAACGGCGCTCGATGTGAATTCGAGAGCGTGTCGTGTCAGACGTCTTGGGTGGGCGCGGGAGCGGGAGGGGCGAGGTCACTATCGAGTTGTTGCTCAAGCTCGTGGTTCAACTCGCTCAACTCAAGGAGTTCAGCTCGCATCGCCTCGTAGCGTTCGATGTCGGCATTGAGGCTGCGCATCTGCTCGCCAAGTGAGTCTCGGCGCGCATAGAAGTCGTCGCGCAGCCGGTAGAACTCGTCGGGATTAGTTGAGAACTCGAACGCTTCGTTTCGAGCGACAAAGTTGTCCCACTCGGCGTTAAACTGCGCAACTGCGGAATCGTATGACGCGCTTCGCTGTTCAACATCCGCTCGAAGCGCGGTCATCTCGGCCTCGAGTTCGTTCGCTCGTTGAGTGAGCTGCTCGAATACTGCGTGGTAGCTGTCGAAAAAGTCGATGATGGATTGACGATCCTCGAACCACGTGGCGTAGTGTTCGTCAAGCCATTCAGGAAGTTCGCGCACCTCGGTACCCAACACAGAATGCAGTTCGTTGGCGAAGGCGGTCTTTGAGAGCGAGGAGTAGACCGACATGCGCTGCTCGAGCTGGGGGTCATTCGGGATGAGTTCGAGATACAGCTTGTTGAGCTTTCTGGTGAGCGAGGATCGCTCGTCCTGGCTCAAGCGAGCAAAGGTCGCGTGCAGCAACTCGTGCGCAGCGGTGACTTCGATGATGCCGTTCAGTCGCTCATCGGTGACCTCAAAGAGATGAATGCTCCCGCCGGTGAAGCAGCCGAGAATGTGACCCTCTTCGGAATGATCCACCTGAGAGCACTGCACATTGAAGTTCTGGCTCGCATCGAGTGTGGGTTCAGACGCCCAAAATATTCTGTGCCCGGCTTCGGTGACATTCAAGTTCTCGGTGAGGGCAACGATGGACGCGGAGGCCTCAAACTGGCTTGCGGCAATCTGGTCATTGATCTGTTGCCGATGCATAAAAGCGATCGCACCGGCAGCGGCGAATGCGGTAAGCAGTACGACGGTCAGGACGCGGACTGTTACCTTCTTCGCTGAGACACCCATACAAACCAGTATGTAGGGGGTGCGGTTGTGAGACCGCGTAAACTCACCGGAACGTTACCGAAATGGGTCGAATTTCTGCGGAACACGCCGAAAGTCGCGGCTCAATTTGCAGAGTCTCCAGAACTGCCTCTATAGTAATTCAAGTACACGGCGCACAGCAAAGTGTTCATGCGGATGTAGCGCAGTTGGTAGCGCATCACCTTGCCAAGGTGAGGGTCGCGAGTTCGAGTCTCGTCATCCGCTCCAGTGGCCCGGCAAGATCGGGCCGCTTGTGGTGTCAACCACTCCGGTGGCGTGGCCGAGAGGCGAGGCAGCGGCCTGCAAAGCCGTATACACGGGTTCGAATCCCGTCGCCACCTCGCTATAATTTAATAGCCCAAACTTGGGCGCGATTGGCGCAGCGGTAGCGCGCTTCCCTGACACGGAAGAGGTCACTGGTTCGATCCCAGTATCGCGCACTCAAAGTAAAACCCCAGCTCGGCTGGGGTTTTTGCGTTCGGCCCCGATCGTTGATGTTCGTGTTTGCGCTGCACCTTGGCTCGGTGCTGTGCTCTGCTGTGCTGTGCTGTGTGCCGGGGAGCCCTTGCTGCGCTCTCGCGAATCCGCCCGGTCGCATGCGTGTGCTCGGCTGCGAGATGAAGCGACGCAGCGGATCTCGCATAGATGCTCTGCCGCAACTGCTGCACTCTCTGCACTCTCTGCACTCTCTGCGGTCTCTGCACTCTTTGCGGTCTCTGCACTCTTTGCGGTCTCCGTACTCTTTGCATTTTCGGTACTGCCTCCGTTCACCGCATCTACCGCATTTGCTGTGTTCCCTGCAGTATTCAACGTCTTGCGCTTCGCCTCACCGCCGACGAGTCGCCTTGTTGCCACGGGGGCGTCTCAAAGATCTCCGTCACGTGCTGACCGGTCAGCGTGGCTTGTCGGCATCGCTCGTGGTGACTGCTGTGCGCTGGCAGTGCGCATTCTTCTTCATTCGTGTAGCGCGAGAAGTAGGGCGTCAGTTGACGAAGTCAGGGCACTCGCGTACATTCATCAGATGAAGTGCGGGGGAGGTTCATCTATGCACCTGACCACGCCCAGAGAGGCGCGTCTCGGCTGGCCCAGGCGCACCCTAGAGTGCTCTTGTCTGGTGTGTCGGAAAGGCTTTGGGCTGATCCCGGTGACCACGTGTGCGGTTGGAATGGAACGGACAGATCCAAAAGCTCCGGAAACCCCTGGTCTCTGGCGATACCAAACAATCTTGGTGTGCAAGCACGACACATCAGCCAGCACTGCCTCGTGCCCTAGTCGTGACCGTGCCGTGCACCTCAAGCCGCCACCGTGCCGCGCACCTCACCCGGCCACTGTGCCGCACCTCACCGCAGATGAGGCGAGATGCCTCCCGTTATCGCGGGGAGACCACTACCGACAGGCGACCTTGCCGCTACGAAGGAAACGAGAAGAGAAGTGACGTTAGAAATTGGCCTTTCGCTGGCCCCCACCTGGCTGCGCGGCAATGCCTGGCGGCGTCCCGACAGCAAGGTGGAAGAAATGTTCTCGTTGGCAACTTACGCAGAGATCGCTCAGGCCGCCGATCGATCCGGGGTGGACGTACTCTTTGTTCCTGACGCGGGGTATCTCAGGGGGAGCGTGGCAACTTCTCCCGGCTTCAGCACCCTCGATTCGCATACCTTGGTGTCGGCCCTCGTGCCATTGACTGAACGCGTGCGTTTGGTTCCGACGGTGCAGACGATGTTTGCTTCACCGTATGCCACGGCCCGTCAATTGCAATCTCTGCATCAGCTCAGCAACGGTAGGGCGGGATGGAACGCGGTCACAGCGCTCGGAGGGCACGAGAACTTCGGTCTTTCTGCATTGCCCGATTCGGCGCAGAGGTATGCGAAAGCCGCAGAATTCGTAGAGGTGGTGCAGAGGCTCTGGGAGAGCTACCCGGCGAACGCCATCATTGCGGATCGGGCGGCCGGGACGTTTGCGGATGATCGCGAGGTGACGCCAATTGAGGTGTCTGGTGAGTACTTTCGAGTTCGCGGGCCGCTCGCCACTCCGGCACACAATTCTGCAAGGCCGCAGTTGTTTCAGGCGGGCGGATCGCCTGCCGGTGTGGAGTTTGCTGCGGCGAAGGCGGATGCCGTATTTGCGAGCGCGCCGAGTCTTGCATCGGCGCTAGAGCAGCGAGCCGCGTTACAGGCAGCGGCAGTACGTGCCGGTCGCGCACCGGAAGCGGTGAAGTTTTGCCCGGGTCTCAGCGTGGTGCTGGCTTCTTCGGCGGCTGAGGCTGAGGAGATCGCGCGCAGCGGTCTCGCCGAGGATCAGACAACGTCTGGATCAGCGCCCGCAGGTGCCATGCATTGGACTGTCGTGGGGACGCCCGATCAAATGGTGGCTGAAGTTCGCCGTTGGGATGCCGAGGGAGCTATCGACGGTTGCATCGTGCTTCCCGGTGGATCTCCCACGTCGATGCAGTTGTTCTTTTCTGAAGTGATGCCAGCGTTGCGCGACTGAGCTAGGCGTACCTGCCGCTTCTGCGCGCACAGATCCGCGCACAGACGCGCGCGCAGATCCGCTCGAACGGAAACGCTGTCCAAAATGCGCAAGTTTAGAGCGATCAGGTCATGGTTCTTGGAGTTTGGGCGCTGACGCGATAGCTTCGAGCACAGTGTATTTATGCACTAGTCCGAAAAATCTCGTATTGATGTTTCGAGTTTCAATTTGGGGGAGCAATGCCGCGTCTGGGCACTCAATTCACACACCTTCTCGTCATGACCGGCGCTGCGCTGCTTGCAGCCCTGCTGCTCTTTGGAGCGGGCGCCACTACGGCTCAGGCGCTTCCGTCCATTCGAGACATTCCCGTTACTGATGACGGCTTTGGCGATCCGCTCCCGCCGAGAATTCTCCCACCGCTCGATCCAGATGTTCGGGCCGCCGATGACGACGAACTTGTGAACGTGCCAGATCCGATCCTTGCCGAAGTGTTGCGCGAAAAGATCGGACAGGAGGAGCTTACCCGCGGGAAACTCCGCAGGATCAGTTCCTTGATTCTCAACGATTATGCGATCACCGATCTCACCGGACTCGAGTACGCCACTCAGCTCAGTGATCTTGAGATGAAACGAACTCTCGTAACCTCACTTGAGCCGCTACGGAATCTTGAACGCCTTGCGTACTTCTTCGCCGCGGGCAGCCCCATCAGCACGATCGAACCCTTTACCGGCTCGCCGCGTCTCAACTACGTGTCACTCAATAGCACTCAGATCACCGATATTTCGGCCCTACGAGGCTCCACCACGCTGGTGCGCCTGGAAATCGCAAGCACGCAGATCTCGGATCTTTCTGCTCTGCAAGACTCGCCGAACTTCCGGGAAATCTATGCCCAAGACACCCTTGTCTCAGACCTCAGCCCACTCGGTGGTCTTCGCGAGCTCCGCACCGTTTCGGTGCCGAATGCGCAGGTGAGTGACATTATGACGATCGCTGGTCTACCAGAGCTGACGATTCTCAATGTCAATGGCAACCACGTCACAAATATTTCGATGTTGGATAGCTGGCCGAAATTGCAGCAGGTGGGGTTTTCAGGGCAGACCGTGACCTTGGCAACCGTGTACCCCTCAGCCACGGAGACAAGCTTTCAGAAAGCCGATACGGCGCGTGATTTCCTGATGCCAGACGGTGCGCCCGTCGAAGTAGCCTCCGGGGCTACCGCACGCCCGGGTGGGGGAGCAGTCTGGCAAGGTCTTTCCGCGGCAACCGCAGAAATCTCGGCCAGCTACTCGCATCAGGTCCGTGGCTCCGCCCCGCGATATCAAGTGACGGCGAGCTATCCGGTGGTGCGTGCAGACTTTGATGTGGCACCGGCTGAGGGAGCTACAGTCACCTCAGAACTTGGGAGCACGGTGTCTCTTGACTTCTCAACTCGCCCCGAATTCACGGGTGGGAGCTATCGTCTTCTGAGCGATCCCGTACCCGGCCTCGCTCTCGATGCGCGCGGTGTGCTCGCGGGAACGCCAGAGTCGACAGGGAGTTTCGAGGTGAGGGTCTCGCTCGATGACAGCCATGGCAATATCATCACTCGCGCGTTCACACTTCGTGTCACACCTCAGGCGGTACCCACTGGGGGCAAGGATCACGCACCCGCCCTCGCAGTGACGGGCGCGTCTGCGCCAACCCCGGCGCTCGCTTTCGCCGGTATTCTTTCGGTCCTCGGAGCAGCGGCGTTGCTTCGCGGATTGCGCGGGCACCGCGTCGCTCAATGACTCCACGGGGCAGTGAGGTTCGCAGTAGGGTGCACTGACAGGCGGCAAGTGGCGGGAGTCGGCCAACTTCAGTGCACTCGCGCGGCGTAGCGGGCATGCATCGCTGCGCTTCGGCACGCATGGAATCCATGCCCGGCTTTCCCGCTCCTACACCCGGTAGGATAAATGGGTCTATTAGCTCATAAGGAGTCGAACCGTGGCAGATGGTTTCAGCCTGTTCACCGACCGTTCTATCGTCGCAATGCGCGTGAACGGCGAATTGCGCGATCTTGCAGCAGAGGTGACAGAGACAGACACCGTTGAGGCCGTCTCGATCGACAGTGTCGACGGCCTCAATATTCTGCGCCACTCGGCAGCGCACGTGCTCGCGCAGGCAGTGCAGCGCATCAACCCCGAGGCGAAGCTTGGTATTGGTCCACCCATCACCGATGGTTTCTACTACGATTTCGACCCAGCCGAGCCGTTTACTCCTGAAAATCTGAAGGCGATCTCTGCTGAGATGCAGAAGATCATCAAACAGGGGCAGCGCTTCGTGCGGCGCGTCGTGACCGAAGATGAGGCCCGTGCGGAGCTCGCTCAAGAGCCGTACAAGCTTGAGCTTATTGGGCTGAAGGGTGGAGCGGATCAGGGCAGCGACAACGAGAACGTCGAGGTTGGTGGCGCTGAGCTGACGATCTACGACAACGTTGACCCAAAAACCGGTGAGGTGTGCTGGAAGGATCTTTGCCGGGGCCCGCATGTGCCGAGTACGCGACTGATTGGCAACGGCTGGGCGCTCACTCGCGCCTCTGGCGCGTATTGGCGAGGCAGTGAAAAGAATCCTATGCTGCAGCGTATTTACGGCACCGCTTGGCCCACCAAAGATGAGCTGCGCGAGTATCAGCTTCGTCTTGAAGAAGCTGCGAAACGTGATCACCGCAAGCTCGGAAAAGAACTTGACCTCTTCTCCTTCCCCGAAGAGATCGGCTCGGGCATGTCGGTGTGGCACCCGAAGGGCGGCATTATTCGCGGTGAGATGGAGCAGCACGCTCGCCGTCGGCACATCGAGGGCGGGTACACCTATGTGTATACCCCGCACATCTCGAAGGAAGACCTGTTCTGGCAGTCCAACCACTTGGTGAACTACAAAGACGACATGTTCCCGCCGATTCGCATCGATGAGGAAGTGGACGCCGAGGGCAACGTCACCAAGAAGGGTGTCGATTACTACCTCAAGCCCATGAACTGCCCGATGCATATCCTCATCTATAAGGAGCGTGCGCGCAGCTACCGTGATCTGCCACTGCGTCTTGCCGAAAATGGCACGGTCTACCGGTACGAGCTGTCCGGCGCGTTGCACGGGCTGACCCGCGTTCGTGGCTTCACCCAAGATGATTCGCACCTCTTTGTCGCGCAAGACCAACTCGAAGCCGAAGCTGGCAAGGTGCTGGAGTTCATCATCTCGATGTTGCGCGATTTCGGTCTCGAAGATTTTGAACTCGAACTGTCGATGAGAGACAACGAGAAAGATAAGTGGATCGGCTCAGACGAGTTCTGGGAGAGCTCCACTGATGCGCTGCGGCAGGTTGCACTCGCTTCAGGTCTGAAACTCACCGAAGTCCCAGGCGAAGCCGCGTTCTACGGTCCGAAAATTGACCTCAAGACACGCGACGCCATTGGCCGCGTCTGGCAGCTTTCCACCGTGCAGGTCGATCCAAACCTGCCGGAGCGCTTCGGTCTTGAATACACCGGTGCTGACGGTGAGAAGCACCGTCCGATTATGATTCACCGGGCACTCTTCGGGTCAATTGAGCGATTCTTTGCGATCCTGCTTGAGCACTATGCGGGCGTGTTCCCCGTCTGGCTGGCCCCCGTGCAGGTGGTGGGCATCCCAGTGGCTGAGCAGTACGGCGACTACCTTGACGGCGTGATCGATCAATTGCGCGCACATGGTGTACGCGCAGAGGTCGATCACAGCGATGACCGGATGCCGAAGAAGATTCGTACGCATACGAAGGCCAAAGTTCCCTTCCAGCTCATCGCTGGTGAAGAGGATCGCGCGGCCGGTGCCGTGAGCTTCCGTTTCCGCGATGGCTCGCAGATGAACGGCGTGCCGGTGGAGCAGGCGATCCAGCGCATTCTGCATTCGATTGAGACGCACGAGCAGGTGCTGAGCGCGTGGACAGAGTAGAAGACTTCGCTCAGAGCGGTCTCGTGGGCGATCCAGACGAGATGCAGCGGCTGTGGACCCCACACCGTATGGTCTACGTCGCCGACACCCATCAGCCCGACGAACACGATTGCCCGTTTTGCCGTGCGCCACAGTTGAGCGATGAGCAGGCACTTATCGTGTTTCGGGGCAAGACCTCGTATGCGTTGCTCAACCTTTTCCCGTACAACAATGGGCACCTCTTGGTGTGCCCATATCGGCACATTTCAACCTACGATGAGGCCACTGCCGAGGAAGTCGCTGAGATTGGTGAGATCACGCAGATCGCGATGCGTGTGCTCAAAGAAGTGATGGGATGCCACGGATTTAATATCGGCATGAATCAGGGTGAGGTCGCCGGTGCCGGCATCGCCGCACACCTGCATCAGCATATTGTGCCGCGATGGCGAGCCGACGCGAACTTCTTCCCGATTATTGCGAAGACGAAGTCAATGCCGCAGTTGCTTGGTGACGTCCGTGAGAGGGTCGCGGCTGCATGGCCGGTTGATCCTGGACCTGCGAACTGACGCACACACACGTAATCTACCGACAGAGACAGAAGAAAGAGGAGCTCCCGTGGCAGGACACTCCAAGTGGGCAACCACGAAACATAAGAAGGCAATTCTCGATTCGCGTCGCGCCAAGGCGTTCGCGAAGTACATCAAGGTGATCGAGGTGGCTGCCCGAATCGGCGGCCCCGATCTCTCAGGCAACCCGGCACTTGCCGATGCGGTGCACAAGGCTAAGAAGAATTCGGTTCCGGGCGACAACATTGATCGCGCGATCAAGCGCGGTGCAGGGCTTACCGGTGACGCAGTCGAATACACCACCATCATGTACGAAGGTTACGGTCCCAACGGAGTCGCACTCATGATCGAGTGTCTCACCGACAATAAGAACCGTGCTGCAGCTGAAGTGCGCACCGCGCTGAGCCGCAACGGTGGCACCCTGGCTGATCCAGGTAGCGTCGCATACAACTTCGCCCGCAAGGGAGTGATTACGGTCCCTGCTGAAGGCACCACCGAAGATGATGTGCTCATGGCGGTGCTTGATGCCGGTGCCGATGAGGTGAACTCGACCCCAAATGGTGAAGCTTTTGAAGTGATCACCGAGGCGACTGATCTGGTGGCGGTGCGCACTGCGCTCGTTGACGCGGGAATCGACTATGAGGCGGCCGACGCCGAGTTCGTGCCGAACCTCAAGGTCGAGATTGATGCCGCAACCGCGCGCAAGGTATTCAACCTGATCGACGCTCTGGAAGATAGCGACGACGTTCAAAACGTCTTCTCGAACTTCGACCTCACTCCAGAAGTACAGGCGGAGCTCGAAGCTGACGAGTAAGCCGCATCGAAGTGCCGCAGCGGGCGAGAGGGGAGTGCGCTGATGAGAATCATTGGGATCGACCCTGGCCTCACCCGCTGCGGCATCGGCATTGTCACGACCGGGCACGGCCGCAAGGTCAACTTTGAGCACGTTGAGGTGCTGCAGAGTCCGGCGGGCGCGAGTGCACCGGCTCGACTGCACCAAATTGGTTCGAGTATTGAGCGCTTGCTCGACGGGCAACGTCCCGACGGGATTGCCCTTGAGCGCGTATTCGCGCAAGACAATGTGGCGAGCGTGATGGGTGTTGCCCAAATCAGCGGTGTCGTGATGTTTCTTGCAGAACGACGGGGGATCCCAGTCTCGCTCTACACTCCGAATGAAGTGAAAGCGCAGATCACTGGCTATGGAGCTGCTGACAAGGCGCAAATTACTGCGATGGTGACTCGGCTCCTTGGACTGGCGGCCCCGCCGAAACCCGCAGATGCCGCCGATGCGCTCGCACTCGCGATCACCCACGCATGGCATCTCGGACGCGGAGGCACCACGCGTCGGCAAAATGAGACCCAGGGGAGTCTGGGAGCGACGCTTGGCGCTGAGACGCCTGCCCAACGCGCGTGGCGTGAAGCCGAACAGAAGCAAGGGCGCAGGCGAGGGGCTCGCGGCGGGTAGCGCCTTGGAGCCACCGAGAGTGCGGGTTCCGCGGCTATTCTGACGGCGTGGGCTTGTCTACTGCTCCGCCGAAGCGCCGGTCACGATCCTGGTAGATGCCGATCGCATGCCAGAGATCTTTGCGGCTGAAATCTGGCCAAAGCGTATCGAGAAACACCATTTCGGCGTAGGCCGATTGCCAGAGCATGAAGTTGCTCGTGCGCTGCTCACCGCTCGAACGCAAGAACAGATCGACTTCGGGGAGTTCTGGCACGTAGAGGTGCCTAGCTATGGTGCGTTCGGTGATGCCGTGCGGTGAGAGTCTTCCTGCTGAGACATCTTCGGCGATCGAGCGAACCGCATCCGTGAGTTCGTTCCGTCCCCCGTAGTTGACGCACATCGTGAGCGTGAGCCCAGTGTTCTTCTCGGTGGCGCGCTCGGATGCTTTGAGTTCGCTGATGACAGAGCCCCAGAGTCGTGGTTTGCGTCCGGCCCATCGCAATTTCACATTCCAGGCATCCAGTTGCGCGCGCCGCGTGCGCAACACACTCCGATTGAATCCCATCAAGAATCGAACCTCGTCAGGGGAACGCCGCCAATTCTCGGTAGAGAACGCATACACGCTGAGGTGAGTGACGCCTGCCTGTATCGCACCCGCGATCACGTCGAGTAGTGCTTGTTCACCTTGACGGTGACCTTCTACACGAGGAAGCCCGCGTTGGTTTGCCCAGCGGCCGTTGCCGTCCATCACAATCGCGATGTGTTTGGGTACTGGGCTACGGAAGGTTGGCGGGTATTCACCGGTCCAATCGACCGGGACTAGCTCTGCGGGGGCTCGACGCATGCTCACCAGAATAGCTGTACTGCGGGCTCAGGCGTGTCTGTGAAATCTGGTGCGCCGGGAAAAGGTGCGAGACGCGGGTGACTGCTCGGCGGAGGGAGGCTTCACCGGCGCGCAGCCTCCGGTGACAGCGCAGTGAGCACCCGCACCCGACACCCCGTGGCATAAGCGGATAGATTTGACACGCACCAGCTCGTGCGGGAGTCGCTGACACGCCCGAGCTCGTGCGGGTGTCATCGACACGCCCTAGCTCGTGCGCAGTGACCGCAATCCCTTTTCCATATGCCACTGGGTGTAGGCGGCAACGATTCCCGAGGCCTGACCTCGTTCGGTGTCGCTTGCTGCCTGAGCAGTGTTCCAATCTCCGCTCAGCAAGGCGGCAAGCAGGGTGATGCTTCCAGACTCCAACTGGGGGGTACCCGGCACAGCACAGTGTTCGCAGACCACGCCGCCCAATTGCACGATCACTCTGCTGTGCGGGCCCTTTTCACCGCAACGCACACACTCGTCGAAGCCGGGCGCCCACCCTGCGGCAGCCATGGCGCGCAAGAGATATCCGTCGCGCAGCAAATCAGATGCAATGCTGCCCTGCGCGAGCGTGCGCAGCGCGCCCACCAGCAGGCGATACTGCTCGGGAGCTGGTCCACCCTCACTCAGACGCTCAGCGGTTTCGACCATCGCGCTGCCTGCCCGGTAGCGCTCATAATCTTGACTGATGTGATGTCCGTAGGCACCGAGAGTGGAGGCCTGAGTGATGGTGTCGAGCGTGCGGCCTTCGTAGAGTTGCAAATCCGCGACCATAAAAGGTTCGAGGCGTGCCCCGAACTTTGAGGTTGTCTTGCGCACCCCTTTCGCAACGACTCTGATGACGCCTCGGGAGAGTGTCAGGAGCGTGACAATGCGGTCCGCCTCACCCAGTTTCTGGGTGCGCAGCACGACTCCTTGTTCCCGATAGAGCGACATGCCATCAATTGTCTCGCACTCTTTGCGCGCTGGCGATTCGCTGGGCTGGTGGTCCGCTGGGCTGGTGGTTCGCTGGGCCAGCGGTCCGCTGCGCTGTTGGCGGCACTGGTCACAGTGATGGTGATGACGTGATCGCGTCTGCGCCGGAGCGGGTAAGGCTTCGGTCGCTGTCCCAGGTGCTTCGGGTGCGAATCACGGGGAGTGCGAGGGGCTCGCGACAGTCCGTGAGACAATACCAGCATATGTCTACCGCAACTCTGCCCGATTCTCGTTTGCGCATTGGCCCGCTCACGCTGGACGTTCCTGTCGTTCTTGCCCCGATGGCCGGAATTACGAACACGGCGTTTCGTCGTCTCTGCCGCGAATATGGCGCTGGTCTCTATGTGAGCGAAATGATCACGAGCCGCGCGCTGGTCGAACGCACGCCGGCGTCGTTGCGTTTGATTAAGCACCATGAGAGCGAGACTCCCCGCTCAATCCAGTTGTACGGCGTCGATCCGGTTACGGTGCGTGAAGCGGTGCGATTCTTGGTCGACGAAAACCTGGCCGATCATATCGACCTGAACTTTGGGTGTCCGGTTCCGAAGGTCACTCGAAAGGGCGGCGGCTCTGCGCTGCCTTGGAAGAGCGATCTGTTTCGGGCAATCGTTGAACAGGCGGTACAGGCTGCTGGCGACATCCCGCTGACGGTCAAAATGCGCAAGGGCATCGACGAGGATCACCTGACCTACCTTGACGCCGCTCGAGCAGCCGAGGGTGCCGGTGTCGCGGCGATTGCGTTGCACGGGCGAACTGCGAGTGAGTTCTATTCGGGGCACGCTGACTGGTCTGCGATCCGAACCCTGAAAGAGACGATCACGAGTGTCCCGATCCTCGGGAACGGCGATATTTGGTCCGCTCAAGACGCAATCCGGATGGTCCGCGAGACCGGATGCGATGGGGTGGTTGTTGGTCGTGGCTGTCTTGGACGCCCGTGGCTCTTTGGGGATCTGGTGGCCGCGTTCCGTGCGGAGGCTGGCGAGATGTCTTGGGAAGAAGCGGATCAGGCGATCGCGAAACCGCCACTTGGCTTTGTCATGCAGGCGATGCGCCGCCACACCGAGTTGCTCGTCGAGTTCTATGACGGTGAAGAAGATCGTGCGTGCCGTGACATTCGCAAGCATGTGGCCTGGTATTACAAGGGCTATGGCGTGGGGGGAGACCTGCGCCGCTCGCTCGCGGCTGTTGAATCTCTCGATCAGATGGACGAGATTTTTGCTGAGATGGATGCTTCAATGCCGTATCCCGGAGAGGGTGCCGAAGGGCAGCGCGGCAGGGCAGGCAGTCCCAAACGTGTGGTATTGCCAGACGGCTGGCTCAACAATCGAGAGACCGCCGGGTTAGACCTGTCAGAAATGGTTGAGGCCGAGCGACTCGGCCACGGTGTCGACGGTGGCTGAGCGCACCCCAGCTCCGAGCGAATACGGGGCGCATGATGCTGAACGCTTCCTGCCCGAACAGCACGGTGGCCATCGCAGTGATTTCGCGCGGGATCGTGCCCGAGTGCTGCATTCGAGCGCTTGGCGAAGGCTCGCCGCCAAAACGCAAGTGCTCAGCCCGACAGCGGGCGTCGACTTTGCCCGAAACAGACTGACTCACTCCCTTGAAGTGGCTCAGATTGGGCGTGAGCTCGCACTGTCTCTCGGTCTTGACCAAGAGATTGTTGATACCGCGTGTCTTGCTCACGACCTTGGTCACCCTCCATTTGGTCACAACGGCGAGAAAGCGCTGAATGTGTGGGCTGACGGGTACGGTGGCTTCGAGGGCAACGCGCAGACCTTGCGGATTCTGGCCCGACTTGAACCCAAACGGCTCGATTCTGCTGGCCGTAGCGTGGGCCTGAACCTCACTCGCGCCACACTTGACGCGAGCACGAAGTATCCCTGGCCGCTGAGCGAGGCGAACCCGGGATCTGCCAAGTTCGGCTTCTTTGCAGACGACCGAGAGATTTTTGAGTGGATGCGCCAGGGTGCCCCAGCCCGGCGCAAATGTGTGGAAGCTCAGGTCATGGACCTCAGTGACGACATCGCGTACTCCGTGCATGACTTCGAGGATGCTGTGGTCGGGGAGTTTATCGATCCAGAGATTCTGACCGCGAGATCTGGCCACGACACGCTGATCCGCGCCGTAGCAAATTGGGCTGATGGAAGTTTCTCCGAAGATGAGCTGGGCGGGGCGTTCGAGCGAATCGCCGAATCCGAGTCTTGGCTCACGCGTTGGCAGGGAAGTCGCGCCGATCAGGCACAGCTCAAAAACTTTACGAGCGACATGATTGGTCGTTTTGCTCGAGCGGCAATCCAGCACACTCTCGAAGCTGCTGATGGTCAACCACTTGCAAGATACGGCGCCAATGTCGTGGTGCCTCGCGAGGTTTGGGCTGAGATTGCGGTGCTCAAGGGGATCGTGGCCGCTTTTGTGATGGAAAGCGGGCGTCGCCAGCCGACCTATCGCCGACAGCGTGAATTGCTCACCGAGCTAGCTGACGCGCTCTGGGAAACCGGAGAGAGCGAACTCGAGCCTGCATTTGCCGCTGATTTGCGAGCCGCCTCGGATGAGACTGCGGCGCGGCGCGTCGTCATCGATCAAGTGGCGTCACTCACTGACCAGGCCGCTATCTCTTGGCATCATCGTTTGTGCGATGTTCCGCTCGTATAGCTGACTAGAATTCAGCTATGGCGGGTCGAATTAAGTCTTCAGATGTTGAAGAGGTCAAGCGACGCACCAATCTCGCTGACTTGGTTGGTGAGCATGTCGCCTTGAAAACTAGCGGGATCGATTCGATGAAGGGGTTGTGCCCTTTTCACGACGAACGCAGCCCCAGTTTTCATGTGCGCCCCAGCCTTGGGTACTACCACTGCTTTGGGTGTGGCGAGTCGGGCGATGCGATCAGTTTCTTGCAGCGAATGGATCATCTCACCTTTGCCGAGGCGGTAGAGCGTCTCGCAGCTCGTCTGCACTATGTGCTGAGCTACGAGGAGGGAAATGAGCGGCGAGAGCTCGGCCCGAATCGAGCCAGGCTGTTTGCTGCTCACCAATCGGCCGCTTCGTTCTATGCCGAGCAATTGCGCTCCGAAGAGGCGCAGGTGGCGCGCGAGTTCTTGCAGCAGCGCGGATTCGATGAGGCCGCGTGCGCGAGATTTGGGGTCGGGTACGCCCCAAAGGGTTGGGATGCGTTGACGAACCACCTGGCCTCGCAGGGATACACCAAGCAGGAGCTTGCTCAGTCGGGGCTGGCGAGTGAGGGGCAACGCGGGGTGTATGACCGTTTTCGTGGCAGGATCGTCTGGCCGATTCGCGACACGAGCGGGCAGACTGTGGGGTTTGGTGCGCGAAAACTCTACGAAGACGACAATGGCCCGAAGTATCTGAACACCCCAGAGACACCGATTTATCACAAATCACGCGTGTTGTATGGGCTCGACCTCGCCAAGCGTGCCATTTCCAAGGGCAAGCGGGTTGTCGTCGTCGAAGGCTACACCGATGTGATGGCCTGTCACTTGGCAGGCGAGGAAGCTGCGGTTGCCACCTGTGGTACGGCATTCGGAAGGGATCATATTTCAGTGCTGCGCCGCGTGATGGGCGATGATGCGGCAGCCGAAGTGATCTTCACCTTTGACCCGGATGAAGCGGGACAGAAGGCCGCGCTTCGCGCCTTCAGCGATGAAAAGCTCTTTAGCGCGCAAACGTATGTTGCCGTCGCGCCGGAGGGTCTTGATCCCGCTGATCTCCGCCTGCACCGCGGCGATCAGGCAGTCCGTGATCTCTTCACCACCAAGGTTCCGCTCTTTGAGTTCGCCTTACGCCAGGCTATTTCTCGTTTCAATCTGAACACTGTTGAGGGGCGAGTCTCAGCACTGCGCGCTTCCGCTCCTATTATCGCGGAGCTCAAGGATCAAGCACTCAAACCAGGCTATACGCGTGAGCTTGCTCGCATGCTCGGGATGGAGCTTGGTGAGGTCCAGCGGGCGGTGCGAGGTTCAGCTCGCTCGACGAAGACTCGGCCCGGAGATCCGCGTCACGCGCAAGATTCGGGGCGCTTCGCAGATCAGCTTTCGCCCGCTGAACCGGCCCGACCGCGGGCCACGCTGGCTTCACTGCCAGCTACTCCAGGGGTGCGGCTGGAACGTGACGCGCTCATGGCGATGATTCAGCAATCTGAGATGGTGGGGCCTGATCTCATGGCCCAGGCGGTCACGGCTGAAGTCGCTGATCCTGCACTGCGTGTCGTTCGCGACGCCATCGGCGCCTCTCTGTCGACGATGGGTGAGCCGGGGTGGTTCGAGCGGGTGCTGGCCGAAGCTCCGGAGCCCTACCGGGAACTGATCCGCGAACTCGCCTTTGCCCCCATGCCGCAAAACAAACCCGAGTTGCTGCCTGCCTATTCGCGCGACGTGATTGCCTCGCTCCTTGATCGGGACCTGCTGTCACTCAAGTCTGAACTCGTTTCCAGAATGCAGCGGATCGGGGATCCGAGCGATCCAGGTTCACGAAGAATTCAGGAACAACTTGCGGCTTTGGAATCGGCACGCCGGAGTTTGCGCGCCGAATAGTGGTGAGGTGCGCGCTACTCTGAAGTACCGGTATGTACCTACAGGAGGCAAGCCGCATGATCGAGCCAGTCAGAGATGCTGACCCGGCAGTGACGGTATCTGATCTTTCGCTGATGTATCCAGCTCACAGCGGCGCGAAGGCGTTTAATGCCGTCGACGGGCTGAGTTTTGAACTTGGCAAGGGTCATGTACTTGCGATGCTTGGTGAGAGCGGATCAGGAAAATCGACCGTCGCTCGATTTCTTGCAGGCAGAGGCAATGATGCCGGCGAGAAGCATGCGCGCATGCGCGTGAGCGGGGGAGATGCAACTGTGTTGGGCGCTCCTATGCGCAAACTCGGCCGGCGAACGCGAACGCGACTTACCGCCTACGTTGGGTTCCTCGCCCAGGATGCCGGTGCCACGCTCACACCCGAATTGAATGTGGGCGATATTCTGCTGCAGCCCATTTCGGAGCGCACCAAGGACTTCGACCGCGAAGAACTCGGCACCTTGATCGCCGAGATGATGGACATTGTTTCGCTGCCGCTGACGAAGCTCAAGGAGTACCCATATGAGCTGTCAAAAGGACAGCGACAGCGGATCGCTGTGATGAAGTCGTTGATGCTTCAGCCTTCACTGCTGATTGCGGATGAGCCGACACTTGGTGTGGACGCAAACAATCGTCCGCGTATCGTCGAATTGCTGAAGTGGTTTCGTGCTCGCACCGGGGCGAGCATGATTCTGGTGAGCCATGATATTGGTGTGTTGGAGGCGCTGGTGCACGATGTGCTTGTCTTGCAGCAGGGTCACCTGGTGGGAGCGGGAGACATCAACGAAATCTTCCGCAGAGCCGATCATGGCTATGTGCAGCGCCTCGCTACGGCCCTCCGAGCGACCGCTTACGATGAGGTTGCCGAAGAGTAAACGTTCACGGCGAGTCGGATTTGCGCAGGCTTTCGCGGGCTTGCTAAGCTTAACGACGTTGCCCAGGCAATGATCCCCTGTAGCTCAGTTGGCAGAGCGCTTGACTGTTAATCAGGATGTCGCTGGTTCGAGCCCAGCCGGGGGAGCGAAACCCTCACAGTGTGAGGGTTTTCGTAAATGGCGAGTGATCGCCCATTTACGGGGATGTAGCTCAATGGTAGAGCCTCAGTCTTCCAAACTGATTACGCGGGTTCGATTCCCGTCATCCCCTCCATAAGCCCGGTCTGCATTGCGTGGACCGGGTTTTTTGTTGCTGCTCGGGATCGAGATCGTGCTGCTCGCGCACGCTCGGCGTGGGGGTGTCAGGGGGATGACCCTGCGCGGCGTTCGCTGCACAGGCAGGCGCCCTCAAGCTTGTTGTGATCGGAGTTTGCGTTGCTTCGATTGAAAATGCAGGATAGGTGTATGAAATCTAATCTTGCCCGCATCTTCGCCGCTATCGGATCAATTGTGCTCGCGGCCTCACTCGCTGCGTGCAGCCCAGCAGCCTCGGAGCCTGCGACCGATACGTCAGCGCCCGCTCCCGCGCCAGCCGCGAGCGAGGAGTACCCGGCCGAAATCCGCGCGAATTTCGTAGCCTCATGTGCCGCCCAGCCGGGTGCCTCAGAAGAAATGTGCAATCAGTGCTTTGAGGTCGTGCAGCAAGAATTTAGCTACGACGAGTTCATTGACCTCGACACGGCCATCCGAAATGGAACTGCGACCCAAGCAGACACAGACAAGCTCACGGGCGTATTGGCGCAGTGCGCGAACTAGTCAAGCGCTGAGCACTCTTCGCGCGCGACATCCACGTTGCGCGCGAGCTATCTGACCTGCGACATGCCTCCTGCGTTCCTCAAGCAGGAGGCATGTTGGCGTTTCAGGCCAAGCCCACGCCATAATCAGTGTCATGCGAGTCATGGTGGTAGGGGCAAGCGCTGGGCTTGGCCGAGCGTTCGTTGACGGACTGCGTGCGAAGGGGCACGAAACCATTGGGGTTTCGCGCTCGGTGCCTGATCGCGAGGAATCGCGGTGGATCGCCGCCGACTTCAGCAACGCAGCGGCCGCGGCAGATGTGCTTGCCGCACAGGCGCCAGCATCACTCGATGTGTTGATCTGGAATCTTGGCATCTGGGAACCCGCGGCTTTCACCAGTGAATACCGCTTCGATGCTGAAAATGACGAGATCATCGAACAGTTACTCGAAGTCAATACGACTGCCCTGATCCTTACTCTCAAGCGCTTGCTGCCGGTTCTGCTGCGCAGTGAGTCGCCCAAAGTCATGCTGACTGGATCTACTTCGGGACTCCCGCGGAGCGGTCGTCCAGAAGTGGCTTTTGGTGCGTCAAAGGCGGCGCTCAATGGAATTGCCGACGCCCTTCGAGAGGGGTATCGAGACCAGCGACTTGCTGTGAGCACGCTGCAACTCGGCTACCTGAACACGGAGCATTCCCTGAGCGAACCTCGGTCACTGGCAGCCTCCCACGGTGACGGCACGCTCATCCCCGTGCACGACGTCGTCGAAATCGTCGGAGCAATGCTGAATTTGTCGAATTCTTCGTTTGTTCGAGAACTTGTGATGCCCGCAATTCTCGATGAACGCTACTGACAACTTTGGCTTAAACACTGGCGAACCGCCGTAGCTTCCCGCTCAGTTTGAATCCTAGATCAATCTGCATGTAAGGTAATTGACGCAGAGAAACTCGCGGAATTCGGCAGAACTTCCACCGGTGATTATTCTGGTGCCGAATGTTCCGCTAGACTTGCATGGTTGTTTGTCAACGGGGTATAGCTCAGCTTGGCTAGAGCGCCCGCTTTGGGAGCGGGAGGTCGCAGGTTCGAATCCTGTTACCCCGACCACGAACCTCTTTCGGTTTACAACAACATTGAGTCCTACTGCACACAGAGATATTGAGAGGCCAAATTGCCTAAGACAAATGCAGAGAAGCTGACCCCCACTCGGGTGAAGCTCACGGTCGATATCACCATCGCTGATCTCGAGCCCTTCCTTAAGCAGGCTTACAAGACGATCTCTGAGCAGGTCTCGATCCCAGGCTTCCGCAAGGGGCACGTACCAGCGCCGATCATCGATCAGCGCGTCGGACGCCAGGCGGTTATCGAGCAGGCAGTGAATGACTCACTCGACTCGTTCTTCCAGGCAGCGCTCAGCGAGACTGACACCCAGCCAATGGGTCGTCCGAGCGCTGACGTCGAGAAGTGGCTTGACCTGAAGGACGAGAAGAGCGTCATGACGCTCGTCTTCGAGGTTGAAGCTCGTCCAGAGTTCAAGCTTCCGAAGTACGACGGCCTCAAGATCGAGGTTGACAACGCTGAGGTCGGCGACGACGCCGTTGAGCAGGAGCTGACCAAGCTGCGCGAGCGCTTTGGAAACCTGAACACGGTCGACCGCCCAGCCAAGACCGGTGACTTCGTCGAGCTCGATCTCGTTGCTCGTATTGGTGGCAACGATGTTGACCAGGCCAACGGCGTCTCCTACGAGGTTGGCGCTGGCAACATGCTCGCTGGTCTCGATGAGGCTGTAGAGACCTTGACCGCAGGCGAGACCACCACGTTCACCTCTCAGCTGCTCGGTGGCGAGTACGAGGGTCAGGACGCTGAGGTTGAGGTATCAATCACCGCTGTCAAGGAGCGTGAGCTCGCAGCGGCTGACGACGACTTCGCTCAGCTCGCAAGTGAGTTTGACACCATTGCTGAGCTTCGCGAGAGCCTTGCTGAGCAGGTCGCCCAGGCTTCGGTATTCGCACAGGGCCGCCAGGCACGCGATCTCTTCACCGAGACTCTGATCGAGAAGGCTGGCATCCCAGTGAGCGAAGAGCTCGTCGAAGAGGAGGTGCACCGTCACCTCGAGGGTGAAGGCCGCCTTGAAGACGACGAGCACCGCGCAGAGGTTCGCGAGTCGACCGAAAAGCAGATCGCGCTGCAGCTCCTGCTCGATGCAATCGTTGAGGCTGAAAACATCACCCCGACGCAGAACGAGCTCTCGCAGTACATCTTCCAGTCGGCTCAGCAGTACGGCATGGATCCATCGCAGTTCCTCCAGGCAATCAGCCAGGGGAACCAGATGGGCATGATCCTCGGTGAGGTGACCCGTAACAAGGCCCTCGCAGTGGCGCTGTCAAAGGCGAAGGTTGTCGATAAGAACGGCAAGGCCGTCGATCTCAGCGAGTTCACCGCTGTTGACGATGAAGAGGTCGCAGAGGTAGTAAACGAGGCTGAAGAGATCGTCGAGGAGGCCGCTGAGGCAGCCGAGGCAGCCCCAGCTAAGAAGGCACCTGCGAAGAAGGCTCCTGCGAAGAAGCCAGCTGCCAAGAAGGCCGAAGCTGAAGCTGAGCCTGAGGCAAAGAAGGCTCCTGCGAAGAAGCCAGCCGCAAAGAAGCCGGCAGCGAAGAAGCCAGCAAAGAAGGACGAAGAGAACTAAGCTCTCCGAATTTCTTTTCACAGGACCCCCTCCATGTATCTGGAGGGGGTCCTGTGCGTTTCACCCTGAGAACGCCTAGGGCGAACAGGCACGCGCGGAGGCCACGAAATCGGTAGCCTCATATCAGGCACGAATTGAAGGAGTGCAGCTATGGCTGAACAGATGGCGCCGAACAGCGTGTTCGAGCGACTGCTGAAAGACCGAATCATCTGGCTTGGGTCAGAAGTACGGGACGAGAACGCGAATGAGATCTGCGCAAAGATCTTGTTGCTCGCTGCTGAGGATCCAGAGGCAGATATTTACCTCTACATCAACTCTCCCGGCGGATCGATCACTGCGGGTATGGCGATCTACGACACGATGAGCTTTGTGCCCAACGATATCGTTACCGTCGGTATCGGTATGGCTGCTTCGATGGGCCAGTTCTTGCTCACCGCAGGCACAAAAGGAAAGCGCTACATCACCCCGAACGCGCGAGTGCTGCTTCACCAGCCTCACGGCGGATTCGGCGGGACCGCGAGCGACATTCAAACCCAGGCTCAGCTCATCACCTCGATGAAGAACCGTCTGGCCGAGATCACCGCCGCACAAACCGGGAAGACCGTTGAGCAGATCAATGCAGACGGTGACCGTGACCGCTGGTTCAGCGCAGAAGAGGCGCTGGAGTACGGCTTCGTCGATTTCATTCGCGATTCCGCGAGTGATGTCGTCGGTGGCGGCGGAACCAAGAAGTAAGACGGCACAGGAGACATTTCGATGCAACACACCCAGCCCCAGGCAGGCGTTTCACCACTGATGATGCCGAACTCACGCTACGTGCTTCCACAGTTTGAAGAACGAACCGCATACGGAACTCGCTTCACCGACCCCTACGCGAAGCTGTTCGAGGATCGCATTATCTTCCTCGGCGTGCAGGTCGATGACACCTCTGCCGATGACATCATGGCGCAGTTGCTCGTGCTTGAAAGCAAAGACACCGAGCGCGACATCATTATGTACATCAATTCCCCGGGTGGCTCGTTTACCGCGATGACAGCGATTTACGACACGATGCAGTACATCAAGCCACACATTCAGACGGTGTGCCTTGGCCAGGCGGCATCAGCAGCCGCAGTATTGCTTGCAGGTGGCACTCCAGGGAAGCGACTTGCCCTGCCGAATGCTCGCGTGCTGATCCATCAGCCTTCGACTGGCCAGGGTGGCCACGGTCAGGCAAGCGATATCGAGATCCAGGCGCGTGAGATCATGCGGATGCGTGAGTGGCTGGAATCGACGCTGTCGAAGCACTCGAAGCGCACGGTCGAGCAGGTTCACTCGGATATTGACCGCGACAAGATTCTCAATGCGAATGAGGCACTCGAATACGGCCTCATCGATCAGGTCTTGACGAGTCGCAAGAACCCGCAGCCAGTTATCGGTCAGTAGTTTCGGGTAGATTCACCGCTGAGGGAAGCGGCACGCCGTTCGCACGAGGGCGGCGTGCCGGAATCCTGAATGTCGGTGGCTCGGGCTAGGCTCGGGGCAACCGATTACCTTATAGATCAACGAGGGGCGCAAATGGCGAAGATCGAGAGCAGCGAGTTGCTCAAGTGCTCGTTCTGCGGCAAATCTCAGAAGCAGGTGCAGCAGCTTATCGCTGGACCGCAGATCTACATCTGCGATGAGTGTGTTGGCCTCTGCAACGAGATTATTGAAGAACGCCTCGCCGAGCATTCTGCAACTGAGCAGAGCGAGTTCACGCTGCACAAGCCGCGAGAAATCGCGGATTTCCTCGATCAATATGTGATTGGGCAAGATCGCGCGAAGCAGTCTCTCGCCGTCGCCGTGTACAACCACTACAAGCGAGTGCGGGCAGCGAAGTCGATCACAAGCGCCGAGTCGATCTCCGAACAAGTAGAGATCGCGAAGTCAAATATTCTCTTGCTCGGCCCCACTGGCTGTGGCAAGACATACCTCGCGCAATCGTTGGCCCGTCAGCTCAATGTGCCGTTTGCCGTCGCAGATGCTACTGCGCTCACCGAAGCTGGCTACGTCGGCGAAGACGTTGAGAATATTCTGCTCAAGTTGCTTCAGGCTGCCGACTTCGATGTGGCACGAGCCGAGATGGGGATCATCTACATCGACGAGGTCGATAAGATCACCCGGAAGGCAGAGAACCCCTCGATCACAAGAGACGTCTCCGGCGAGGGAGTGCAGCAGGCACTTCTGAAGATCCTTGAGGGAACTGTCGCTTCGATCCCGCCCCAGGGCGGTCGAAAGCACCCCAATCAAGAGTTCATTCAGCTCGACACCACAAACGTCTTGTTCATTGTTGCTGGCGCGTTCGCCGGGCTCGAAGAGATCATCGGCACCCGACTGGGCAAAGGTGGAATCGGATTCGGTGCCCCAGTAGAGAGCAAGCGGAACGAAGCAGAGTTGCTGGCGCAGGTTCAGCCAGAGGATCTTCACAAGTTCGGGCTTATTCCCGAGTTCATTGGTCGCCTTCCTGTGGTGGCCACTGTTGAACCGCTCGATGTAGAAGCACTTGTTCGAATTCTTTCGGAACCAAAAAACGCCCTCGTGAAGCAATATCAGCGCATGTTTGAGCTCGACGGCGTGAGTCTGGAATTCGAGCCAGCATCGCTCGAAGCAATTGCGGAGCTCGCAGTCGAGCGAAAGACCGGAGCTCGCGGATTGCGAGCAATCCTTGAAGATGTGCTCGGTCCGGTGATGTTTGACGTTCCTTCAAACACGGACGTCACAAAGGTCATTGTGACGCGTGAGGCGGTCACAGGTGAGGCTCCACCGCGGGTGCTCAGCGCCGCTGGAGCCGCAGAACGAAGCGCCTAAGCGGCGGTAGCGGGCTACCGCCGCATACCGGCACCAGCATTCAAGCTCGCGGCATTCGGCTCGCCCTGATCGGTGTGCGTTCTGCCCCAGCTCGCGGTCTGGGCTGATGCGCCGCGGTCAGCCACCCATCCGCTGCCGGCCCGTCACGCCGCGCTCTGTTTCAGATCGCAGCATGATCGAAGTGCGAGTGTGTCAATCCCAGCCTCGGCCACAAGCTCATCCTCATCCTCATCCTCAGCCTCAGCCTCAGCCTCAGCCTCGGCCTCATCCTCGCTTCGGAGCCGAGAGAACTGCGCTTACGACGTGGCGATTGTGCGAGTGAGATCGTAGCTGAGCAGCACGCTGCCGTCTGCATCTGTGATGGTCAGCGCCTGTACCGCGAGTGATTCACTCGTCAGCGTTGCCGAGACGCCACCGTCCGAGGTGGTTGCTTCGTCGCTCACCGAGAACATGTTCTGCTGCACAATCGCGTCCCAGATCACGCGGGCCGCCTCCGCGTCGGTAGCTTTCAGTACTAAGAACCATTCCGAGTCGGAGCGCTCACCGGTGTTGTAGATCGTGGCTTCACTCGGGAGCGCGAAGAGATCGCTAGGAAATGACTCGGGAAGTGTGTGATTGAGCGTTTCAGTCGTGCTCTCGCGCTCCCACTGAGTCTCCGGGCTGGTGGAATCACTGCCCTTCCCGGGGGAACCTCCGGCATCATCCGACTCGGCAGCGCAAGAGACGGCCCCAAGTGAGAGCACGAGCGCAGTGAGAGCGGCCGTAGCAGCACGCCTCGTTCGTGGGGAGAACACACGAGAAAGCGGGATAGTCATCGCAGAGGTTCCTTCGTAGCGAGCAAACGCCGTGAGTTAACGCAGCCAATCATCTTCATCATCTTCAGAGTCAACACTGCCAATTGCCTGCGAGAGTACCTCACCAGAATGAGAAAGCGTCACTCGCGCGAGGTCATCCAGCTCACAACGCGGCAGCCCCTCAAGCCAGGTGAGGGTCCAGGACTCAGCCTGCGGGTGTGCACCTTCGAGTGCGGATATTGCGTCATGCAGCGTTGGGGGCACACTGCGATGCGGTGGATCACCTGCGTTCCAACGTGCCCCCAACTGCATGATGTGCGACCGTCCCTTATCCAGCAGTCTCGGTAGTTGCGAGTACGATCTCGCTCACCGTGACAGCATCGACATCGGCAGCCTCGATGCGCAGCTCCGTAATACGACCCACTCCAGCCAGATCGTCCGCTGCGAGACGCAGACGCTCGGCGTCGGCGGCAGGCGCCTGCACGACCGCGAGTTCGACCTGGGTCTTCTGAGATGCCTTCGCCGCAGTCTTCGCGCCTCGCACACCAATGAGTGCGCCACCCATGAGGGCAAGCAGACCAAGATCTGCGTCCTCGCCCGAGATCGCACGCAGTTCAGCCGATTGTGGCCACTCGGCGCGGTGTACTGATCCCTCTTCGAACCAGGACCAGACCTCTTCGGTGGCATAGGGAAGGAACGGCGCGAAAAGTCTCACGAATACTGACAGCGCCGCGCGCAGTGCTGCGACGGCCGAAGCCTGCGCTTGGCCTTCGCCGCCGTGCGCACGCTCTTTGACGAGTTCGAGGTAGTCGTCGCAGAAGGTCCAGAAGAAGCTCTCGGTAAGTTCGAGCGCACGTGCATGGTCGTACGCTTCGAAGGCACGAGTGGCATCGTCCACGACCTTTGCCAGGCTTGCCAGCATTGATCGGTCGAGCGCCTCAGTGACCCCGCCACCGATACCGCTCGCATCGAAGCCGAGCGTGAACTTGGCCGCGTTCAGCAACTTAATGGCGAGGCGTCGTCCAATCTTGATTTGCGTGGGGTTCTGTGGATCGAAGGACGCATCGGTGCCGAGCTTCGCAGAAGCAGCCCAGTAGCGGACTGCATCACTGCCGTGCTGCTGCAACATCCCCGCAGGGGTGACCACATTGCCCTTGGACTTCGACATCTTCTTGCGATCGGGATCAAGGATCCAGCCGGAGATTCCGGCATGTCGCCAGGGGAGGGTGCCGGACTCGAGCTCACTCCGGAGCAGGGTCGAGAACAGCCAGGTTCGAATAATGTCCTGGCCCTGAGGGCGCAGATCGAAGGGGAACACCAAGTCGTAGAGTTCCTGGTCGCGTTCCCAACCGCCGGCGAGTTGCGGGGTCAGCGAGGAGGTCGCCCAGGTGTCCATGACATCAACCTCGCCCTGGAAACCGCCAGCGATACCGCGTTGCTCCTCGGTGTAACCTGCCGGGACATCGCTTGACGGGTCGACCGGCAACTGGGCGATTTCAGGAAGAATCGGCTGATCGAACACGGGGTTACCATCAACATCGAGTGGGTACCACACGGGGATCGGCACTCCGAAGAAGCGCTGGCGTGAGATTAGCCAGTCACCGGAAAGGCCTTCCACCCAGTTCTCGTACCGAACGCGCATGAAATCTGGGTGCCATTCGAGTTCTTTTCCGTGCGCGAGTAGCCGCTCGCGGAGAGCCTCGTCACGGGCACCGTTCTTGATGTACCACTGACGAGTCGAGACGATTTCAAGGGGCTTGTCGCCCTTCTCAAAGAACTTGACCGGGTGCGTGATCTTGCGGATCTCACCCTGCAATTCGCCGCTCGCCTGGAGCATCTCAACAACCAATTGCTTCGCGCTGAACACAGTCTTACCAGCGATCTGCGAAAACGCCTCGCGCCCAGCGGCGCTCGTGATTGCGTCGGGAGCCTCGGAGATAATGCGACCATCAAAACCGAGAATGGCGCGGTTGGGAAGGTCGAGCTCTCGCCACCAGACCACGTCCGTGACGTCACCAAAGGTACAGATCATCGCGATTCCGGTGCCCTTGTCTTGCTGGGCGAGGTGGTGGGCGACGATTGGCACCTCGACCTCAAAGATCGGGGTGCGTACGGTAGTGCCAAAGAGCGGCTGATAACGCTCATCATCTGGGTGGGCGACGAGCGCGACGCAGGCCGCAAGCAATTCTGGGCGGGTCGTGTCGATGACGATGTCTCCGCCACCATCGGTGCGATGGAATGCGAGGGCGTGATAGGCGCTTGGCTGGTCGCGGTCTTCCAGCTCGGCCTGCGCTACCGCAGTGCGGAAGGTGACATCCCAGAGGGTTGGAGCTTGCGCCTGGTAGGCCTCGCCTCGTTCGACGTTACGAATGAAGGCGAGCTGTGACGCGCGAAGCGACTCCTCACCAATCGTGCGATAGCTTTGCTGCCAGTCGACTGAGAGGCCGAGCGTGCGCCAGAGATCCTCGAATTGCTTTTCATCTTCGACGGTGAGGCGTTCGCACAGTTCAATAAAGTTGCGGCGTGAGACGGGCTGCTGATCCGCTGCCTTGATGCTCTTTCCGTCGCCACCCTCGTGCGGGGGCACAAAATCTGCAGTGTAGGGGAGCGATGGATCACAGCGCACGCCGTAATAGTTCTGAACGCGGCGTTCCGTTGGCAAGCCGTTGTCGTCCCATCCCATTGGATAGAAGACGCGCTTGCCGCGCATGCGCTGGAAGCGCGCGACTGTGTCGGTGTGCGTGTAACTGAATACGTGGCCGACGTGCAATGAACCTGAAGCGGTCGGCGGCGGGGTGTCGATACTGTACACCGTGTCGCGCTCGGCTCCGGCACGGTCAAAGCGATACGTGCCTTGTGCTTCCCAAAATTCCCCCCACTTTTCTTCGAGACCCTCGAGTTGTGGCTTGTCTGGGATCGCACTCATGTCTGGTCTCCGATTTCGCTATGGGCGGCACCGAGTGTTCGACCGGCGCAGATTTGCGGTCTTGGTGCCTGATGGTGTTCCGCACCAGTCTATCTCGTTCGCTTGTGTGCTCGGGCAGTCCTACCCGGTGTGCTGAGGAGATGCGACAATGATGATTATTGGTGAAGACATCTTCAACAATTCAACGTTCCGAGAGGCCCGGGTCATCATGAAACTGCAGCTTGGTAGATCACTCTTGCTCGTCGCGGCGGTGCTTGTCATGTCGGGCTGTGCGAGTGAGGGCACGCCTCCGCAACCCGAGACGGCGCCCCCTGCAATGGAGGTCAGTGACAGCGTGACTCCCGGGATCCCAGAAGGCTGGGAGGATCGGGTGGACGATGACCGGCTCGGCGAGCAGATCCTCACCGGATGGATCGACGAGGGGAAGACATTCGCGGTTGTCACCTGGGGGAGCAGTAGCTGCGTGCCGATCGCGAACTCAATTGAGGCGAGCTCTGACGCGAGTCTGCTGGTGAAGTTCGTTCCCTCACCTAGCGAGGTATGCACCGCTGACATGGCGCCCGCAACGCACACATTCGGTCTTCCCGACACGGTGACTCAGCGTCCAGTTACCCTCACGGTGGAAATGACTGATCCGGTGCGTAGCGATACCTCGGTGCTTGAGTGAGTCGCGCTCGGCGCTGTCCTGTGCACGCGAGATAGGGTGGTCTCGTGAGCGCGCAGATGAATGATGACCACAGCGAAGTTTCTCCGATCAAGAGATTCCCCGGGGGTGGCACGATCCTCATCGCTCTCGTGCTCGACACGATTTTCGTGTTGATCTTTGCATCAAGTGGACGCACCCAACACGGTGAAGTCTCCTCGCTCATGGGTACATTGCATACCGCCTGGCCGTTCCTGCTCGCGATGCTTGCGGCATGGCTGCTTTCCTTCGCATGGCAACGTCCCTTTGCGGTGCTGCGCAGCGGGGTGCCAATCTGGATCGGCACCGTCGCTCTCGGAATGCTGCTTCGGGTGTGGTTCACCGAAGGAGGTGCGCCTCTTCCCTTCGTGCTGGTCGCCACAGGAACACTCGGGGTGTGCCTACTGGGATGGCGGCTGATCGCGGCATTGGTGCGTGTGCTGCGCCCTCGTCGGCGCACCGCGTAGTCCGTCACACAGCACTGCTGGCGATCCTCGCTCGCAACTTGCAGAGCCGAGAACCGCCAGCAGTGAATGAGTGTTATCCCGTGATCAGCGTCGGGAAGGCTTCTGGGTGTTCCTTGATCCACGCCGAGACGGCTGCTGCAGGGTCACCGTCATATTCATCACCGGTCACCATCGACTCAAGCGAGCCGTATGAGGCATCGTCAAGCTTGATTCCTGCGATCAATTCAGCAATATCTGGGTACTGTTCGGCCAGGCCCTTCTTGCCAAGGAAGTGCAACGCTTCCGAACCGCCCATGGCACCGAGCGGATCCTTCAGATCCTTGACGTCGTAGGCGTCGTACGCCCAGAACGGACGCCAAAGGGTCACCACGATGTCTTCCTTCTTATCGATTGCGTTGCCAAGCTCGGTCAGCATGGTCGCAGTCGACGAGGTGAGCAGGGTGAACTTGTCGTTCAACTCATAGGCGGGCATCATCTCGTTCTCGGTCACGCCGGTGAGGCCGGCACCCGGTTCGATGCCGACGATTTCGCCGCCAAACTTGTCAGCGTGTGCTGCGAGCTGATCGATCGAGTCGATATCGGTGTAGCTCGGCACAGCAATGGTGAGCTTTGCGTCGTCGTAGTATGCACCAAGGTCTTCGAGTGAGTCACCGAACTGATCCATGTACTCGGCATGAGTGACTTCGGGCCACGCCGATGGGTAGATATCAATATCGCCCTGGGAAAGCCCAGCGTAGAGCACGCCCGCCTCTGTGAGCTCTTCCATCTCCACCTGATAGCCGAGTTGTGTGAGCTGGTTTTCGAGCAGGTAGGCAGTGCTCAGACCGTCGGTCCATGATGGAATGTATCCCAGCGTGATGGTGTCTCCCGTGCCACCCTCGCCGCCCGCACTCGAGGTGCCACTCGAGCAGCCTGCGAGCGCCAAACTTGCTGCGGCTCCGAGTGCGAGCACTCCGGTGAGTCCTAGCTTCTTCATGGTGTTTCCTTTCGTTCAACGCAGACTGCGTTGTGATTGGGGGCAGGTGTGTCGGCTACTTGGCTTTGAGCTTCTTTCTGCGTTTGCCAAGCAGTGAATCTGGGTGGTCGTTCGGGTTTCCGAGTGCGGCGGTCACTCGGTCGAGGAAGATCGCGATCACGACGATGGCGAGACCCGCTTCGACGCCGAGGCCAACCTTGGCGGTTGAGACCGCGGTGACGACGTCTTTTCCAAGACCGTTCGCGCCGACGATGCCGGCGAGCACCACCATCGAGAGCGAGAGCATGATGACCTGATTGATTCCAGCCATGATTGTCGGCATGGCGAGCGGAAGCTGGATCCCTCGCAGGATCTGCCCCGGGGTCGCCCCGAAGGCGTATCCCGCTTCAACGGTCTCTGCGTCAACGCCGCGAATGCCGAGTTCGGTGAAGCGAACCCCCGGCGGCATTGAGAAGATAATGGTTGCAAAGACCCCAGGCGCGAAACCGATGCTGAAGAACAGCACGGCAGGCACCAGCCAGACGAATGCTGGCATCGTCTGCATGAAATCGAGCACGGGCTTGATGAAGGCGCTGAACCTGTCGTTGCGCGCTGCGAGAATTCCGAGCGGGATGGCAATAATCACCGACACGAGCGTCGCAATCATGACGAGACTGAGGGTCTGCATGGCGTTGTGCCAGAGATCCATGAACGCAATCAAGAGGAAGCCGAGGGCTGTCCCAACGGCGAGTTTCCATGAGCGCACCAGCCAGCCGATGAACGCGAAGACGAGGATCAGCGCGGGATAGGGAATCGCGACGAGCAGGTCAACAAGTCCCTCCACCGAGCCCTTGAAGAGCATGCTGAAGAAATCAAGGAGCCAGTCGAAGGTAACTCTGAACCAGTCGAGGGCAACCTTTACCCAATCACCGAGTGGGAGGCGGGGGAGTTCGGGATTCATGCCTGTGCCTCCTGTGCGTCGTCTTGAGTGAGGTTTTCGAGAGCGGCAGTGATTGTTGCTGCCGGTACTTCGGGTGTCGGTTCGATGATGGGAATCTCTGTGGTCGTGGCGGGCAGATCCGCGAGTGCCGCGAGCAGCGTGACTCGGGGAACCACTCCGATGAGGCGCTCCTGATCATCTGTCACCGCCACCGGGAGGTGGCTTTCCACCGCAAGCTCAAAGAGGTCAGCAATAATCTGGTCTTGCTTCACAACGCCGGGCGCTGGGCGCAGGCGTTCCGTCAAATCGGTGCTGCCCTCGCGCACTTGGCGAAGCACATCGCGGTCGCGCACGACGCCGAGGAGCTTTCTGTTTGCGGTCGTCACGAAGCACGCTGAGGTTTGCTGATCTCGCATGAGCCTGAGCGCGGTACGCGGTCCCGCCGAAGCAAATACCACCGCGTGTGGAGGTTCCATCACATCGGCTGCGGTCAGCACACGGGCGCGGTCCACATCTTGCACGAATTGAGAGACGTAGTCATTCGCAGGGTCGGTGAGGATCTCATTTGGCGTGCCGATTTGTACGATTCTGCCGTCGCGCATCACGGCGATCCTGTCACCGAGAAACATCGCTTCGTTCAAGTCGTGGGTGATGAACACGATAGTTTTGCCGAGTTCTTGCTGAAGCTCGACGAGTTGTTCTTGCATTTCGCGGCGGATCAGCGGATCCAGTGCCGAGAATGCCTCGTCCATGAGCAGCACATCGGTGTCTGCGGCGAGCGCGCGGGCGATTCCGACACGCTGCTGCATTCCGCCCGAGAGTTCCTCGGGGAGGCTGTGTTCCCATCCCTGGAGACCGACACGTTCGAGCCAGTAGCTTGCGCGTTCGATACGTTGCTCTCGCGGTGTTCCTTGCAGTTCAAGACCGTAGGCGACGTTTTCAAGGACGGTGCGATGGGGGAGGAGCGCAAAGTGCTGGAACACCATTGACATGCGGGTTCGGCGCAGTTCGCGAAGTTCTTTCGCTTCTCGGCCGACGACCTCTTCTCCAAATACGGTGATTGATCCGCTGGTGGTGGGGTTCAGGCCGTTCAGCATGCGAATGAGCGTGGATTTTCCGGAGCCGGAGAGTCCCATCACGACGAAGATTTCGCCGGGTTGCACATCGAAACTTGCGTCGATGACTGCGGCAGTGCCATGCGGTCGGACTTCTTCACGGCTTGCGCCTTCGCGCAGACGGTTGACGGCTTCTTTGGGTCGTTTGCCGAATACCTTGTACGCGGATGTGACGGAGACTGCCGGTCCCTGCCATTGCTTGTGCTGTTGTGTTGCGTCGGGTTGAGCTGTGGGTATGCTCACGCTGTACTCCTCGGGTATTCCCGGTGAAATTGGCGCGCCAAAGTCGCGCTTGGGTGTGGCTCGACAAAATGGCGCCACTCACCGGGAGGCCTCTCGAAAGGCCAGATCATGTATTGCGGACACGGTGTACACGTGATTGGCCGAGCTGTTCGGGAAATTGAATTTCAATACCGCGGTTTGCTCGCTGCAATCGGCGTGTGAACTACTCACCGCGTTCAACGCTGATATCCACGCTAGCAATGGGTCCGCATATTCTTCAAGGGCACCATCGCCGATTTTGCCTCCAAATGTTTGCATTTTATTGATTTGATCGGGTGTTTCACTCACGTTCATTCGTTACTCAGTCGTTACATTGCGGGGCAAATGGGCGAACTTTCGGCGAATGAAGTAGGCTTGTGTACACGACTATGAGCCGGCCATCACCGGGGAGTCTTCGGAAGAACAGCTGCAATCGCCAGTGGGTGAGCGTGGCTCAGTAGAACCGAACGGGTCGGCCCGAAACAGCCAAATGAAGAGGCCATGAATATGTGGCAAGCGGGGTGGTACCGCGGGGTGAACGTCAGCTTCCCTCGTCCCGGCAGAACGTAGTACACGATCAGCCGGAGACCACATGACGTACCCAAAGCAGCCGACGGACGCCGTCGCAGCGAAACACCCCAAGCACGCTGAGCCTCGCGCTACTGAGGGCATTGCACCCTCGCCGTCGTTTCCCCACATAGAACAGAGCGTGCTCGCGTTTTGGCAGGCAGACGACACCTTCCGCGAGTCAATTCGAGCGCGTGAGGGCTGTGCAGAGTGGGTGTTCAACGACGGGCCTCCCTTTGCGAACGGTCTGCCGCACTACGGTCACCTGCTCACCGGTTACGCCAAAGACGTGTTCCCGCGCTTTCAAACCATGCGGGGCAAGAAAGTCGAGCGACGTTTCGGCTGGGATACGCACGGCCTTCCCGCTGAGCTCGAAGTGATGAAGCAACTCGGCATCACCGAGAAGAGCGAAATTGAAGATATGGGAATCGACGTCTTCAATAAGAAGGCCCGTGAATCCGTGCTCTTCTACACTCGCGAGTGGGAAGAGTACGTCACTCGCCAGGCCCGATGGGTCGACTTTGAAAACGACTACAAGACGCTGAATCTCGGATTCATGGAGAGCGTTCTCTGGGCGTTTAAGCAACTGCACGAGAAGGGCCTCGCTTACGAGGGGCACCGGGTACTGCCGTATTGCTGGCGCGACGAAACACCGCTCTCCAACCACGAACTCCGTATGGACGATGACGTCTATCAGATGCGTCAGGATCCCTCCGTCACCGTGACCTTCCCGCTGCACGGATCACGCGCAGCGGAACTGGGCTTGACGGGAGTGCGCGCCCTCGCCTGGACCACCACCCCTTGGACACTGCCCACGAATGCTGCCCTCGCGGTTGGCCCCGAGATTGACTACGCGATCGTGCCCGCCGGCCCAGCTGGCGCAGCCGACGGTGGGGAAGCCGGTGCCGCAAAGTACCTGCTCGCACGCGATCTGCTCGCGGGCCACGCAAAGGATCTTGGCTATTCATCGGCAGAGGAAGTGCGTGAAGCTGTCGAGCGAACGATCCTTGGCAAAGAGCTCGAAAACGTCGCGTACGAGCGGATCTTTGACTACTACGCCGACGCGGAAAAGTGGGGCACGGAGCACTGCTGGCGGGTGCTCGTAGATGACTACGTTTCTACGAGCGACGGCACCGGTATCGTCCACCAATCGCCTGCCTACGGCGAGGACGACATGCGGATCACCTCGGCCGCCGGGATGCCCACGATTGTGAGCGTCGACGACGGCGGACGCTTCCTGAGCGCCGTCACCGATGTTGCGGGAGAGCTGTGGTTCGAGGCGAACCGGCCGCTGATCCGCTTGCTTCGTGAGCGCTCACGGGTGCTGCGGGAGCAGAGCTACGAACACAGCTACCCGCACTGCTGGCGGTGCCGCAATCCACTCATCTACAAAGCAGTGTCAAGCTGGTTTGTGCGAGTCACCGACCTCAAGCCACGAATGCTCGAACTCAATGAGGAAATCACCTGGGTTCCCGAGAACGTGAAGCACGGTCAGTTTGGCAAGTGGCTTGAGGGTGCACGCGACTGGTCAATTAGCCGGAACCGATACTGGGGAAGCCCCATTCCGGTGTGGAAGAGCGACAACCCAGATTTTCCTCGGGTTGACGTCTATGGCTCATTGGAAGAGCTTGAGCGTGATTTTGGCGAGTTGCCGGTCAACCCAGAGAGCGGCGAAATTGACCTGCACCGGCCCTACATTGACTCACTCACTCGGCCAAACCCGGACGACCCAAGCGGACAGTCCACCATGCGGCGTATCGAGGATGTGTTCGACGTCTGGTTCGATTCGGGCTCGATGCCGTTCGCTCAGGCGCATTACCCGTTCGAAAACCAGGACTGGTTTGACGAACACCAACCCGCTGACTTTATCGTCGAGTACATCGGGCAGACTCGTGGCTGGTTCTACGTGATGCATGTGCTGGCAACGGCGCTCTTTGACCGTCCCGCTTTTAAGAATGTCATTAGCCACGGCATTGTCTTGGGAAGCGACGGCAACAAGATGTCGAAGAGCTTGCGCAACTACCCAGACGTCAACGAGGTGTTTGACCGCGACGGCTCGGATGCCATGCGTTGGTTCCTCATGGCATCCCCTGTGGTGCGCGGCGGAAACCTCATCGTGACTGAAGAGGGCATCCGAGAGGGTGTTCGCCAGTTCTTGCTGCCGCTCTGGAACACCTGGTACTTCTTCAGTCTGTACGCGAATGCCGATGGCATCGAAGGTGAGTGGCGCACCGACAGTACCGACCCGCTGGATCGCTACATTCTGTCGAAGACCGGCTCTCTGGTGCGCGAAGTGGAAACGCATCTCGAAGCGCTCGATACGACGTCGGCGGCCGAAGCGCTGCGAAGCTACGCTGAAGTGCTCACCAACTGGTATATCCGCCGTTCCAGAGACCGATTCTGGGAGGGCGTGCTGAGTGAGAACGGTCGCCCCGAGAACCGCCAAGCCTTCGACACGCTCTACACCGTGCTCGAAACCGTGGCCCGAGTGGCCGCACCCCTCGCCCCGCTCGTCAGCGAGGAACTGTGGCGCGGACTCACCGGTGGCCGCTCGGTGCACCTTGAGGACTGGCCGTCGGCCGAGGCGTTCCCCGCCGATCATGAGCTGGTCGACGCCATGGACGAGCTGCGCCAGATCACCTCTCAGGCGCTCGCACTGCGTAAATCGCAGCGCCTCCGGGTACGACTGCCGCTGGCGAAACTCAAAGTCATCACCTCTCGCAAACACGCGCTGAAACCGTTCGCGAGCATCCTTGCTGAAGAGCTCAACGTCAAGAAGGTGAAGATCAGCGCGCTGAAAGACGACAGTGCCGAAAAGTACGGCATTGTGCAGACACTGAGCGTGAACGCTCGGGCGGCCGGTCCAAGGCTCGGAAAGAGCGTGCAAGCTGTTATTCAGGCAGCTAAATCTGGAGATTGGACCGAACTTGATGGGGTTGTCACCGCTGGTGGTATCGAGTTGCTTGCAGGGGAGTACGAGCTGACACTCACGACTGCGTCGGGAGATGATGATCGTGATGCCCTCGGACTGCTTCCGGGAGGCGGCTTCGTGCTCCTGCGCACCGAGACTTCACCCGAGCTTGAGGCTGAGGGAATCGCTCGTGATGCGATTCGTGCGGTGCAAGAGGCTCGAAAGGGCGCGGGGCTTGAGGTTAGCGACCGCATTGCGCTGGCGCTCTTGGCTGCGCCGGAACACGTTGGAGCGCTCGAATCTCACGCTGAACTGATCCGCAATGAGACGCTCGCTCATTCGATTGTTGTGTTGACCTCGAACGACGAGGCGCCGAGCGCTGAGATCGTGCAGACGAGCGCGCCGTTCGCTGCGGACTTCGCTGCCGCTCCTGGCGCACTGGGTCTCGAGAAAGCCGTGCTTGCCATCGCATTGCAGAAGGTTGCAAAATGACGAGCGCCGAGCGTGCTGCTGCACGCGTCTACGAATCATTGCTGCAGCGTGTCGGAGAGGCACATCCTCGCCCGCGCATCGAACCGGTGCGTAGGCTCGCCGAACTTGCTGGTTCGCCGCAGCTGTCGTTTCCTGTGATCCAGGTGGCGGGCACGAACGGCAAGACTTCAACGAGTCGTGCGATTGAGTCGCTGCTTCGCGCGCACGGCCTGCGGACAGGGCTCTTTACGAGCCCGCACTTGGTTGATTTCACGGAGCGTTTCCAGCTCGACGGTAGTCCGGTGAACGGAAATGTACTCAGTGAGGCATGGGATGAACTCCGCATGCCTCTTGAAGTACTTGATGCTCAACTTGAGGCTGAAGGTCAGGGGGCGATCACCTTCTTTGAAGCTCTCGCCGTGCTCGCCTTCACGATCTTCGCTGATGCACCAGTAGACGTGGCTGTCATTGAAGTGGGCATGGGCGGAGAGTGGGACGCGACAAATATCGTCGATGCGCAAGTCGCGGTCTTCACTCCAATCGATCTCGACCACACCGCGATCCTCGGCAATGACATCGCGACCATCGCAAAAACCAAGGCAGGAATCGTCTCATCCACGAGCACGGTGGTCACGGCCTTGCAAACAAGTGAGGCGTTGGCAGAAATCGTTTCTGCCGCCGAACGCGAAAACGTCAAGCTGTTCGTCTGCGGTCGTGATTTTGACGTCACCGAGGATCTGCTCGCAGTGGGAGGGCGCCAAATCACCCTACGCGGCATGCACGGGCATGAGTATTCGCCGTCGTTCCTGCCGCTCTATGGTGCGCACCAAGCGCAAAACGTCGCCCTCGCTCTCGCCGCGGTTGAGGCATTCTTCGGTGCGGAACGACCAGTTCCAGAAGAGATCCTTGATGAGGGGCTCGGACAGTTGACCTCGCCTGGCAGATTGCAACTGGTGAGCGCTGATCCAATCGTCTATGTAGACGCAGCGCACAACCCGCACGGTGCCGAAGCACTCGCCCGCGCAGTCACCGAGTCATTCGCATTCACTGAAACGGCGCTTGTCACGGGCATGATGGCTGATAAAGACGCGAGTGGAGTGCTCGAGGCGCTGTTACCGATCTCAGACGCGCTCTTCCTCGCGCCCGTCGCATCTCCGCGCACGCTCGAAGTTGAAGACCTCTATCAAATGGTTGGCACCCTGAACTGGAGTGGCCAGACAGAGGTTTCCGAGACCTTGGGCGACGCCCTCGACGCAGCTCGAAGCTGGGCGGCTCAAGCCGAAGGGCGCGCCGTGCTCGTGGCAGGATCCGTGCTGCTCGCAGGCGAGGCGATCCTCATTGCTCGAGACGAAGGATGGGGCAACGTATGAGCCTGAACCAGAACGACGACGAACTTCAACTCTCACCGTCTGAAACTGCGGCACATAACGCGGCGATGCGCCTCGCAGGCGCTGGACGTGGGGAAGTCGCCGCAAAAACGCAACGCGCGCTTGCCTCGATTACGCTCGGTTTTGAGCTGATTGTCGTGGTGCTCATCGGGTTGTCGATCTTTGGGCTGAGTCTCTTGGAGCCACGGGAGCTGGGACTGTGGATCGCCGGCGGTCTCGCCTTTGCCTGCATCCTTGCGCTCGGATTCATGCGAGTCGGCAAAGTGGGTATCTGGATCGGGTGGGGCGTGCACGCGCTGATGCTCGCTACGGCATTTATTCTGCCGATGTCACTTGTGGTGAGTCTGCTGTTTACGGCGCTGTGGGTGTACTGCATGATCAAGGGCGCCCAGATTGATCGTGGCCGAGCAGCATACTTTGCGGCCAATGGAATCCAAGGGTAGTTTCGCTAGGCTAGACCCGAGAGAGTTTCTCGAGAGAACAAGGAGAGAGCATGCACGCAGAAGAGACCCTGGTACTGGTAAAGCCTGATGGCGTTGCGAGGGGACTCACCGGCGAGATTCTGCGCCGCATTGAAGCGAAGGGCTACACGATCGTAGATCTGCGCATGGTGACGGCTTCTCGCGAACTGCTCGAGGCTCACTACGAGGAGCACCAGGGCAAACCATTCTTCGAGCCACTCGTTGAGTTCATGCTTTCTGGGCCGGTAGTGGCAGTGCGTGTGTCGGGAAACCGAGTGATTGAAGGGTTCCGCTCGCTTGCCGGCGCGACCGATCCTACCGCTGCCGCACCAGGCACGATTCGTGGCGACCTCGGTCGCGATTGGGGCGTTGCGGTCCAGCAGAATCTCGTGCACGGAAGCGATTCAACGCTTTCTTCCGAGCGCGAGCTCGGACTCTGGTTCGCATAGTCTCAAGCTCGTCATTTGACGGCGGCCCGGTATTCGTACGGGGCCGCCGTTTTTTGTGCACGTGCTCACGTGGGATCGGCGTGTCGCGCGGCAATCCCCGCACGCATACGGCGTGGCCACAGCATCACGGCGCGCGCTGAGAGCGAATCCTCACCAGAATGTCGGTGGCCGCTTCTACACTCGTAGACATGGAACCCACACGCAGCGTGCGCCCCTTCGAGGTCATTAGCGAATTCGAGCCAAGCGGTGATCAACCGCAGGCGATCGCCGAGCTCGCTGCGCGGATCAACGCGGGTGAGACTGACATCGTGTTGCTCGGTGCCACTGGCACTGGCAAGTCTGCGACAACCGCGTGGCTGGTTGAAGCCGTGCAGCGTCCGACTCTCATACTGGCGCACAACAAGACCCTCGCGGCGCAACTCGCAAATGAGTTTCGAGAACTCTTGCCAAACAACGCGGTGGAGTATTTCGTCTCGTACTACGACTACTACCAGCCTGAGGCCTATGTTCCGCAAACCGACACTTTCATTGAGAAAGACAGCTCAGTAAACGCTGAGGTTGAGCGGTTGCGACATTCAACGACCAACGCGCTTTTGAGCCGGCGCGATGTGGTCGTGGTGTCGACTGTTTCGTGCATTTATGGCTTGGGCAAGCCTGAAGAGTATTACGATGCGATGGTGCCACTGGCTGTGGGTGATCGGCTTGATCGTGATGTGCTGCTGCGGCGATTCGTAGATATGCAGTATCAGCGCAACGACATCGAGTTTGTGCGCGGCAACTTCCGCGTCCGCGGCGACACCGTCGAGATCATTCCAATGTACGAAGAGCTCGCGATTCGGATCGAGTTTTTCGGAGACGAAATTGAGGCCCTGTATTACCTGCATCCTGTCACCGGTGACGTGATGAAGCAGGTCGATACAGTGTCAGTGTTTCCAGGATCGCACTACGTTGCAAGCCGCAACGTGATGAATCGCGCCATGGGAACCATCAGTTCCGAACTTGCCGCGCGTACCTCAGAACTCAAAAAGCAGAGCAAGCTGGTCGAAGAGCAACGATTGCGCATGCGAACCACCTTTGATCTCGAAATGATGGAACAGATTGGCTTCTGTTCAGGTATTGAGAACTATTCCAGACATATCGATGGGCGCGAACCAGGAGAGGCCCCGCACTGCCTGCTTGATTATTTCCCAGATGACTTCCTCGTCGTCATTGACGAGTCCCACGTCACCGTGCCACAGATTGGTGCGATGTATGAGGGTGACGCCTCTCGCAAGCGCACGCTCGTCGATCACGGGTTCCGGCTTCCGAGCGCACTCGACAACCGGCCGCTCAAGTTCAGTGAGTTCAAAGAGCGGGTTGGCCAGACTGTCTACCTCTCTGCCACCCCAGGAACATACGAACTCGAACTTGCCGATGGTGTGGTCGAGCAGATCATTCGACCCACCGGCCTGATCGATCCGAAGATCGTGGTCAAACCTTCCGAGGGTCAAATTGATGACCTCCTCGAAGAAGTCCGAATTCGTGCCGAACGCAACGAGCGTGTGCTGGTGACGACGCTGACCAAGAAGATGGCCGAACAACTCACCACCTTCATGGAAGAGGCAGGCGTGCGAGTGCGTTACTTGCACAGCGATGTAGACACGCTTCGACGGGTGGAACTGCTCACCGAGCTTCGCGCCGGAGTCTTTGACGTGCTTATCGGCATCAACCTGCTCAGAGAGGGTCTTGACCTTCCAGAGGTGTCCCTTGTGTCGATTCTGGACGCAGATAAAGAGGGCTTCCTCCGGTCTAGCACTTCTCTCATTCAGACCATCGGACGAGCGGCGCGAAATGTCTCCGGTGAGGTGCATATGTACGCCGACAATATGACCCGCTCCATGAAGATGGCAATAGAAGAAACTGAGCGCCGACGCGAACTTCAAATTGCCTACAACACCGAACACGGCATCGATCCGCAACCTCTGCGCAAGAAAATCGGCGACATTACCGAGGTACTTGGTCGCGAAGCCGCCGACACCGAGGACCTGCTCTCACGAACGGGGGCGCATGCGCAGCGAAAGGGCGTCTCGCCGCAGCGGGCCAAGGGGAAGAGCGCGGCTCGGGCTGGCGCGATCGCGGCTGAGGGCTCCGCAAAGCTTGAAGAACTGATTGCCGATCTGACCGAGCAGATGCTCTCGGCGGCAGAAGAACTCAAATTTGAGCTCGCGGCGCGCTTGCGCGATGAGGTTGCTGAGCTCAAGAAGGAGCTCCGAAGCATGGACCAGGCAGGTCACCGCTAGGAGTGGTTTGCTGCATCTCGCAGACGCTGCACGCAGCGGGATGCGGTTTGCTGTGTGAAAGTGACGGGGCCGGGATCGTGTGATGCCGTGAGCGAAACTCATCGAACATATCTTCGATTTTTCTGCTTTGCTCCACTAGGATGTGAGGGTGAGTTCGAAGCATCCCGCACCCAACGCATCCCCCGTACGCTCTTCAGCCGCGCATGCGCAGATCAGTGTGCAGGGCGCCAGAGTACACAACCTGCGCAATGTAGATCTATCCATTCCGAGAGATTCGATGGTGGTCTTCACCGGGCTCTCTGGCAGCGGAAAATCAAGTCTCGCCTTCGACACCATCTTTGCCGAGGGGCAACGTCGTTACGTTGAGAGTCTCAGCGCATATGCGCGGCAGTTTCTCGGTCAGGTAGATCGACCCGACGTCGACTTCATCGAGGGCTTGAGCCCAGCGGTCAGTATTGACCAAAAGTCGACGAACCGAAATCCCCGCTCCACAGTGGGAACGATCACTGAAATCTACGACTACATGCGTCTTCTTTGGGCGCGCGTTGGTATCCCGCACTGTGCAATCTGCGGCGAGCAGATCCGCTCGCAGACCGTGCAACAAATTGCCGACACCCTCATGGAACTCGAAGAGCGCACGCGATTCCAGGTGCTCGCTCCCGTGGTGAGCAAGAAGAAGGGGGAGTTCGTTGACCTCTTTCAAGACCTGGCCGCAAGCGGATACTCGCGGGCGATCGTTGACGGCGAATTGATCCAGCTGAGCGAGCCACCCACGCTCAAGAAACAGGTCAAACACGATATTTCTGTTGTGATCGACCGACTGGTGGCCAGTCCGGAGGGACTTGGTCGCCTCACCGACTCACTCGAAACGGCACTGAAACTCGCCAACGGGCTCGTCACAATTGACTTTGTAGATCGGGCAGAGAAGGCTGAGGATCGCACTCAGACCTTCAGCGAGAGCCTCAGCTGTCCAAACCGCCACCCTGTCTCGCTGACAGAGATCGAGCCACGCACCTTCTCGTTTAACGCCCCATTCGGCGCCTGCGCCAGTTGCTCCGGCCTCGGCACCAGCATGTCAGTGGACGAAGACCTGGTATTGGGTGATCCACAACTCAGCATCGCTGAGGGCGTCATCGTTCCCTGGACAAGCCAGGGGAAGAGCCTCTACAACTACTACGAGAAGCTCCTGAAGGGCCTCGCAAACGATCTTGAATTCACCCTCGACACTCCCTGGCAGAAGCTCCCAGAAGAAGTGCGTGAGGCTGTGCTCTACGGCAACAACTTCAAGGTCAATGTGCGATGGAAGAACCGCTTTGGTCGCGAGGTCAAATACAGCAGCGGATTCGAGGGCGTGATTCCCTTTATCGAGCGGCAGTACGCCGAAGCCGAGAGCGATACCCGCCGAGAGCGGTGGGCAGAGTTCTTGCGGGAAGTGCCTTGCCACGCGTGTAACGGGCAGCGTCTGAAGCCAGAAGTGCTTGCCGTCACCGTCAATGGTGAGTCGATCTCAGGGGTCGGAGAATTCAGTCTGACCGACGCGCAGCGATTCTTTGATGAGGTACAGCTGACCGAGCGGGAAGCGAAGATTGCCGCCCAGGTGCTGCGTGAAATTCGACTCCGGTTTAACTTCTTGATCGAAGTGGGTTTGGGTTATCTGACCCTCGCCCGAGCCGCCGGAACCTTGAGCGGCGGGGAAGCCCAGCGGATCCGTCTCGCAACCCAGATCGGTTCGGGCTTGACCGGTGTGCTGTATGTGCTTGATGAGCCGAGCATCGGCCTGCACCAGCGGGACAACCGTCGTCTGATCGAGACGCTCGTCAAGCTACGTGATCTCGGAAACACCTTGATCGTGGTCGAGCATGATGAAGAGACAATCGAAGCGGCCGACTGGATCGTCGACATTGGACCAGGAGCCGGTGTCGAAGGCGGCACTGTGGTGCATTCCGGTGACTACACCTCAATGCTTGAGAACGACAGCTCGATCACCGCTGACTACCTCACCGGTCGCAGAGCGATCGACACTCCCGCCACACGCCGCAAGCGTGAGAAGGGTCGCGAACTCAAGGTCGTTGGCGCGAAATCGAACAACCTACAAGACGTGAGCGCCACTTTCCCGCTTGGAGTGATGACCGCTGTGACGGGCGTGAGCGGCAGCGGAAAGAGCACCCTCGTCAACGACATCCTGTATCGCGTGTTGGCTAATCAGCTCAACGGGGCACGTCAGGTGCCCGGCAAGCACACCCGAGTGACCGGTCTTGAACACCTGGATAAGGTGGTGCACGTTGACCAGGCTCCGATCGGGCGTACGCCTCGTTCGAACCCAGCCACGTACACCGGCGTCTTTGACAAGATCCGCAATCTCTTTGCCGAAACACCCGAAGCGAAGATTCGTGGCTACCTACCTGGCAGGTTCAGCTTCAACGTGAAGGGTGGCCGGTGTGAGGCGTGTGCTGGTGACGGCACGCTGAAGATCGAAATGAACTTCCTCCCAGACGTGTATGTGGCCTGCGAAGTCTGCGCGGGCAAGCGATACAACAGAGAAACGCTCCAAGTACGCTACAAGGGCAAGAACATCAGTGAAGTGCTTGATATGCCGATTGCAGAGGCAGCAGAGTTCTTTGAACCCATCTCGAGTATTCATCGGTATCTGAAGACGCTGGTTGATGTCGGTCTTGGTTATGTTCGCCTCGGACAGGCAGCGACGACACTCAGCGGTGGAGAGGCGCAGCGCGTCAAACTCGCAACGGAACTCCAAAAACGTTCCAACGGACGCAGCATTTATGTGCTTGACGAACCCACTACCGGACTGCACTTCGAAGACGTACGCAAATTGCTGCTCGTGCTGAACGGGCTCGTCGACAAGGGCAACACCGTGATTACTATTGAGCACAACCTCGATGTGATTCGCAGCTGTGACTGGGTCATCGACCTGGGGCCAGAGGGTGGCAGTGGGGGAGGAACCATTCTTGCCACCGGTACGCCTGAGCAGCTCGCGACTCACCCAGAGAGCCACACTGGCCGCTTCCTCGCGGAAGCGCTGGCAAAGCATCCAGGAGCCCGCAAGCGTTGACCGAAGTACCCGACAATAGGGAGAAGTTTCGCCCAGCACAGGGCGAAATCCCCACGAGCCCTGGCGTCTATCGCTTTAGCGACCGCCACGGGCGAGTGCTCTATATCGGCAAAGCAAAGAACCTTCGCGCCCGTCTGGCGAACTACTTTCAACCGCTGCGCTCGATCCAGCCCAGGACGCAACGCATGCTCGCGCTTGCGGCCCGTCTGGACTGGACGGTGGTGGCAACCGACACCGAATCTCTGGTGCTTGAGCACACATGGATTACCGAGTTCAAGCCACCCTTCAACGTTCAATTCAAAGACGACAAAACCTACCCATACCTCGCGGTAACTTTGCGGGAAGAAGCCCCGCGCCTGCTGATCACTCGAAACGAAAAGATCAAGGGCGCCCGATACTTCGGCCCCTATCCCAAAGTGTGGTTGCTTCGTGAAATGACCGCACTCCTCCAGCAAGCTTTTCCCATCCGCACCTGCAACGACGCCGATTACCGCAGAGCCATGCACACCGGGAGGCCCTGCCTTGCCGGGCAGATTGGCCGTTGCTACGGGCCTTGCTCAGGGAAGATAAGTGTCGAGGAGCATCGAGAGCGTGTTGGACAACTGGTCGCGTTCTTGAACGGTGGTGATGACCGCGCACGCAAACACCTGCAGCGCGAGATGCGCGACGCGGCCGCTGAACAACGATACGAAGACGCGGCACGTCTGCGCGATCAGGTGGCTGCGGTCGAACACGTAATGGAGCGCAACTCCGTGGCACTCGGTCATGACGTCGACGCAGATGTCTTCGGACTCAAATACGATGACCTCTCGGCTGCAGCGCATCAGTTCATTATTCGGGGTGGACGTATTCGGGGTGAACGCAGTTGGCTCGTTGACGTCGAACTCGACGACTCACCGAATGCTCTGCTCGAACAAGTCATACAGTCTGCGTACGAGGATGATCGCGAACCACCCCCGCAGATCCTCGTACCCATGTTGCCCGACAACAACACTGCACTTGAGAGCGTCCTTCGCACGCGTCGACCACGCGGCGGCAAAGTGCGCGTGCAGATCCCGGAGCGCGGTGACAAGGCGGCGCTGATGGATCGGGCGACCTTGAATGCGGGCGAGCATCTGCTGCGATACAAGCTCAAACGGGCGGCCGATATCTCGGCGAGGACCGACGCGCTTGCCGAGTTGCAGCAGTCGCTCGACATGGGTGAACCGCCGCTAAGGATTGAATGTATTGACGTTTCACACCTGCAAGGCACCGGTGTGGTCGCCTCACTCGTGGTGTTTGAAGACGGACTTCCGGCGAAGGGCGCCTACCGCAAGTACCGGATCGAACACACGACTGACGACACCGACAGCATCTATCAAGTGGTCTTGCGCAGAGCGATACAGCTCAACCAGTTGGTCGAATCAGGTGCCTTGCCCGATGGACGCTACCGGGATCGGCCGCAGTTGTTGATCGTTGACGGTGGAGCCCCGCAAGTGGCGGCGGCACAGCGTGCGCTGGATGAGGCGGGTATCACCGATATTGCGCTCACGGGTGTGGCAAAGCGACTGGAGGAGCTCTGGCTTCCAGACGACCCATTTCCGGTGGTGCTCCCCAGAGCAAGTGAAGCGCTCTTCTTGGTGCAGCGTATTCGTGACGAGGCGCACCGTTTTGCCATCACGTTTCAGCGCCAGCGACGCAGCACCGCGATTGCGAGTCAGCTCTCTGAGATCCCGGGGCTCGGGCCAAAACGCGTTCAAGCCCTGTTGAAGCATTTTGGGTCGGTGACACGCTTGCGCGAGGCCTCATTGAGTGAGATTTCTTCGGCCCCGGGAGTTGGCTCGCAGTTGGCTGAGCTTATCCATGACAGACTTACGAAGAATGTGGCAAACGGTAAGCTAGACCGAAGCGAAGAGCACACTTCAGTCCGGGAGGAATAGCCGTGAATCGTCAGGCGATGAAGCAGGAAATCTTGATCGTCACAGGCATGTCTGGTGCCGGCAGGAGCACTGTGGCGAACGCGCTCGAAGACCTTGGCTGGTATGTCGTTGACAACCTGCCATTGGCGATGCTGAAAACTCTTGCAGACATGGCGGATAAGTCCGGGGGAGCGTTGCCCCGTATCGTGGCCGTGATTGATGTTCGCGGTCGGGACCTATTCGAGGACATTCAAGAGACGGTGACCGAGCTGCGTGAGAACGCTACGGTTCGCGTGGTGTTCCTTGACGCGACAGACGACATTCTGGTGCGTCGTTACGAGTCAGTGCGACGTCCGCACCCGCTGCAGATCGAGGCGGGAAGCCTCGTTGACGGGATTCGTCTCGAGCGCGAACGGTTGCAAGAACTTCGTGCTTCAAGCGATGTGGTGATCGATACTTCGCGCTACAACGTGCACGAGCTTTCGACGGCGACTCGAGAGCTTTTCAGCGATGAAGACACGCCCGGCTTGCAGCTGTCGGTGCAGAGCTTTGGGTTCAAGTATGGCACGCCCACAGACGTCGATTTGATGGCCGATATGCGCTTTCTTCCCAACCCGTTTTGGGAGACGGAATTGCGCCCGTTGACTGGGGTTGACGTGGAGGTGAAGGAGTTCGTGATGGGCCGCGAAGGCGCTCAGGAATTTCTCGACAATTATGTGGCAGCGCTTGAGCCGATGCTCGCCGGTTTTCAGCGCGAGAACAAACGGCATGTCTCTCTCGCTGTAGGCTGTACCGGCGGCAAGCACCGTTCCGTCGCGATGGCACGCGAGCTCGCAGACCGACTCGCCGCATTGCCAGGCGTCCATGTCAGCTTGCGCCACCGTGATCTAGGCCGCGAATAGCGCTGCCCAGACACTTGTTGAAACCCCTTTGAAAGGAATCGGATTGCCCTCGACCCCTGACGTGAAAAACGAACTCGTTCGCGTGGTCACCCAGCAGGTGGGTGAACGCATGAGCGAACTTGCAACCGTTTTACGTCTTGCCGGTGGGCTGCACACGATTTCGGGTCGCATCGCTCTTGAAGCCGAGCTCCACACGCCGCCGATCGTGCAGCGTGTGCGCAAAGATCTCGCAGAGTTGTACGGGGTTCGTTCAGATGCAAAGCAAATGCCTGCTGCATCAACCCGCCCGGGAGCTCCGCAGTTTGTGGTCCGCGTGCTTGATGGCGAAACACTCGCTCGTCAGCTGGGCCTGCTCGACCAGAAGCGTCGACCGATTCGTGGCTTGCCCAATCGCTTGACCACAGGATCGCCCGCAGAACTCGCGGCTATTTGGCGGGGTGCATTCCTCGCACGCGGAACCGTGACCCCTCCCGGTCGTTCTGCCAGCCTCGAGATTCTCTGCCCAACGAATGAAGCAGCTATGGCGCTCGTGGGTGCAGCTGGACGCTTGGGCGTGCAGGCAAAGAGCCGAGAGATTCGTGGTCAGCACAAAGTGCTGATTCGAGATGGCGAAACCATCGGTCAGATGCTTGGAATTATGGGCGCAGTCGAGGCGCAGGCGAAATGGGACGAATTGCGCAAAGCGCGTGAGACCCGGAACACTGCAAACCGACTCGTCAACTTTGATGACGCCAATCTGCGTCGCAGTGCACAGGCATCAGTCTCGGCGTGTGCGCGTGTCGAACGTGCGCTTGAGATCCTGGGCGACGAAGTTCCCGAGCATCTTCGTTACGCCGGAGAGCTCCGTTTGACTCATCGCGACGCAAGTCTCGATGAACTGGGGACGAAGGCGGACCCGCCGCTCACGAAGGACGCGATTGCTGGCCGTATCCGCCGGTTGCTCGCCTTGGCAGATAAGTCTGCTGAGCAACAGGGCATTCCCGGCACCGAGGCGAATCTGCCTGAAGAGCTCGATGTGATGTAGTTTCGCTCGCAGCGTGCTGATGCGCGCCGCGACCCCTGCCGTGCGAGGCGCTCGAACACTAGACTGAGAGAGCGCGAGAACATAGTTCACGAATGGAGAAAAAGATGTCTGCATACACTCTGCCCGATCTTCCCTACGACTACGCGGCTCTCGAACCGCATATCAGCGGCAAGATCATGCAGCTGCACCACGACAAGCACCACCAGGCGTATGTCACCGGTGCAAACACGGCGCTCGAACAGCTTGCTGAAGCTCGTGACAACGGCAACCTTGCCGCGGTGAACAAGCTTGAGAAGGATCTTGCGTTCAACGTTGGCGGTCACGTCAACCACACCATTTTCTGGAACAACCTGTCACCTGAGGGCGGCGAGCGTCCAGAGGGCGAACTCGCTGCTGCGCTCGACGAGTACTTCGGCTCTTTTGAAAAGTTCCAGGCTCACTTCACTGCGACCGCGATGGGTGTGCAGGGCAGCGGCTGGGCTGTGCTCGCCTGGGACGCTCTCGGACAGCGCGCCAACGTAGTTCAGCTCTTCGATCAGCAGGGCAACCTGCCAGCAGGAACAGTTCCGCTGCTCATGCTCGATGTGTGGGAGCACGCGTACTACCTTGACTACCTCAACGTTCGCGCTGACTACGTCAAGGCATTCTGGAACATCGCCAATTGGGCCGATGTTGCAAAGCGCTTCGAGGCTGCACGCGCGCAGACTCCTGGCCTGATTTAATCCCCGAGAGGATCACACAAAGCGATGCGCACACTTGAGTCACTGGGTGACCTGCGTTCACAGACGGTCGTCGTTCGCTGCGACTTGAATGTTCCGCTGAAAGAGGGGGTGATCACCGACGACGGGCGTATCCGCGCTTCGCTCACGACGATTCGTGAGCTTCGCGAAGCTGGCGCCCGAATCGTGTTGATCAGTCATCTCGGTCGGCCGAACGGTGAACCAGATGCGAAGTACTCTTTGCAGCCGGTGGCGGTGCGCATGGCAGAACTCTTGGGAAGCCCCGTCGAGTTCGTCCCCGAGACCGTAGGCGAAGCGGCACGTGCTGCTGTCTCCGCTCTCGGGGACGGTGACGTCGTGTTGCTTGAGAATCTCCGTTTTCATCCGGGGGAGACGAGCAAGGACGACTCGATCCGACGTGACTTTGCAGCTCAGCTCGCGGCGCTCGGTGACGCCTTCGTATCAGACGGCTTCGGCGTCGTGCACCGGAAGCAGGCGAGCGTCTATGACCTTGCGCAGCTGCTGCCCAGCGCAGCAGGGCGTCTGGTCGCTGGCGAGCTTGAGGTGCTTCAGCGTCTGACTGACACTCCAGCGCGTCCATACACTGTGGTGCTGGGTGGATCCAAGGTGAGCGACAAGCTTGGCGTGATTTCTCACCTCTTGCACCGGGTAGACACCTTGCTCATCGGCGGGGGAATGCTCTTCACCTTCTTGGCTGCGAAGGGACACTCGGTCGGAGCGAGCTTGCTCGAAGCGGATCAGCTTGACACCGTGCGCGGGTACCTTGCTGAGGCTGATCGTCTCGGAGTGCGAATCGTGCTGCCCACTGACATCGTCGTGGCAGAGGCCTTCGCTGCTGATGCCGCTCACGAAATCGTGCCAGCAGACGCGATTGAATCAAGCAGTTTCGGCGCTGCGGGTCTCGGGCTTGATATCGGACCTGAAACTGCGCAGACCTTTGCCAAGGTGATCGCCGATTCGGCAACCGTGTTCTGGAACGGACCAATGGGTGTGTTCGAAATGGCAGCATTTGCTGAGGGCACCCGCACGGTGGCAGGCGCGCTTACTGAAACAAGCGGCTTCACTGTGGTTGGCGGGGGAGATTCCGCTGCCGCCGTGCGCGCGCTCGGATTTGCTGATGATCAATTCGGTCATATTTCTACTGGCGGTGGAGCGAGCCTCGAATATCTCGAAGGCAAGACTCTCCCAGGATTGGAGGTGCTTGCGTGAGCGAGCAAAACCAGACGCTTGCTGCAAATGAGCAGGAAGAATCGACTGAACCGCAGGAATCGTTCGCTGCCAGAGTGCCGCTGATCGCCGGAAACTGGAAGATGAATCTCGACCACTTGCAGGCGATTGCACTCGTGCAGAAGCTCGCGTGGTCCCTCAAAGACGTGAAGCACGACTACGGCCAGGTTGAGGTCGCAGTCTTTCCTCCGTTCACGGATCTTCGCTCCGTACAGACGCTCTTGGCCGCCGACAAGCTCTCACTGGCGCTGGGCGCGCAGGACGTGTCGCCACACCTTTCCGGCGCCTATACGGGTGACGTCTCGGCACAGTTCCTGAGCAAGCTCGATACTCGCTACGTCTTGGTGGGTCATTCGGAGCGTCGGCACGGCCACGGAGAAGGCAACGAAGTCGTTGCAGCCAAGGCGAAGGCGGTCGCTGCGCAGGGCATGGTGCCAATGATCTGCGTGGGAGAAACTGCTGAAGACCTCGAATCTCAGGGTGCAGCAGCCGTTCCGCTCGCGCAACTTGAAGCTGCGATCGCAACGCTGCCAAAGGATGCCTCGTTTGTCATCGCCTACGAGCCTGTGTGGGCCATCGGTAGCGGTGAGGCGGCGACCGCTGAGCAGGCAGAGCAGGTCTGCGGCGCCATCCGCGCGCGTCTTGCTGAACTGCGTGGAGCGAAGGTTGCTGCCGAAACTCGCGTGCTGTACGGAGGTTCCGTCACCAGTCAAAATGTCGCGGGATTCCTCCGTCAGGCAAATATTGATGGGGCACTCGTGGGGGGCGCGAGCCTTGATTCTCAGGAGTTTTCGCGAATCGTGCAGTTTAAGAAGCACGTGACCGGCGCCTAGCGCGTTATACTTGACGTTGGTTTGCAAACATTGAAAGGTCGGCCGTAGTGCTCATTTTGAAGATCGCACTCATCTGCGTATTGGTGCTCACGAGTCTGCTGCTCACCCTGTTTATTCTGTTGCACAAGGGTCGCGGTGGTGGCCTCTCCGACATGTTCGGTGGCGGTGTGACTTCGAGCCTTGGCTCTTCAGGTGTTGCCGAGCGCAATCTGAACCGCATCACCGTGGTCGTATCGTTGGTATGGTTTGCGGCCATCGTCGGACTCGGGCTGATTGCCCGTTTCTCGGTCGTCTAACCACCCGCACGACATTCGCAAGAGATCACTTCACGGACGGCAACGTCCATAGAAAGGTAATACGTGTCTGGCAGCAATGCTATTCGCGGCGCCCGAGTTGGTTCGGGCCCGATGGGCGAGATGGATCATGGCGTACGCGCCGAGCGAATCGCCGTCTCCTACTTCGATATTCTGGGAAATGAGACTGTCCGCTACTTCGCGGCTGATGTTGATCCAGAAGAGATTCCGGAGCAGATCGATTCGCCTCACAGCGGACTTCCCGCTGGACGAGACCGTCAGAATCCCCCCGAATTGTTGAAGAATGAACCCTACAAGACGCACCTCGCGTATGTGAAGGAACGTCGCACTCCCGAAGAAGCTGAAGAGCTTCTTGAGCAGGCGTTGCAGAAGCTTCGTCAGCGTCGCGGCAGCGCGAAAGCGAGTGCGTAGTCACTGAGGTTTCAGTACGAAGGAAGGGTTCACTCTCTGAGTGAACCCTTCCTTCGTTTGTGCAATGGTTGCGGTGTACGCCCCTACACGGTTCGCTAGACGGCCCGGGTAACCACGGCTCTGCCCCTTGATCTCAGCACCTCGCGGTCACCACGAGCCTGCGCTCTAAGGAGTTCTGCGGTTCCGTTGCGCTGACCTGGGATCGGCAGTTCGGCAGCTGTCGCGTCAACAAGCTGCAAATACACGCCCAGAGCCGGGCCGCCCTTGTGCAGTTGCCCGGTTGAATGCAGATAGCGTGGCCCCCAGCCAAGAGCGACCGGAACCTGAAGCTCCGACGCGATCCGGTTGCTGAGCGCGAGTGCCGCTGCTCCCTTTGCGGAGTCGCGATCGAGAAAAGCCTGAATGCAAAGGTAGCCGTTGCGGGGGAGAGCCGCACGCAATTGTTCGATGAGTGCTTCATCACCGCTCGCGGCATCGACCTCGATGGTGCTGTCGCCCTCTTCGAGTGCCGTGTGTGCGGCAATCTTCGCTGCCTCAACGTCTGGCTGGTCAAAGGGGTTGATTCCCATCAGCCTGCCGAGGGCAGCAGTGGCTACCTCCCAGAGCAGCATTTGTGCACCCAGTGCCCCCTCGATACCGATCGATCGAGATTCGCTCGCTGGAGCTCCGATGCGTACCTGAATCGCATTCGCCGGCAATTCGGGGAAGTGGTACGCATCCGGCGACAAAGCGATCGGAAGGACACCCTTTCCTTCTTTGCCCGTGGACTCTGCCACCAGCTGCTCTACCCAATCGCCAAGACCCCAAGGTTGTGCGGTGTGTTCGCTCACCAGCAAAATGTACTGTTCCGGAAGCGCACCGGCGATGGCAGCGGCCAAGCGAAGCGCGGGGTTGTCGGGTGTGTCGAGAAACAGCTCCGGATGTACCTTCGCGGCATCAGCGAGGAGCCGTCCGGTGTCAGCGCCGGCAAGAACGGTTGGCACGATGCCGAATGCGGCCAGTGCGGAGAACCGTCCACCGATAGTGGGGTCAGCATGCACAATGCGATAGCCCTCGTCGCCATAGGCATCGAGCGCCGATCCCGGGTCAGTGACGTACATCATGTGCGCAGCAGGGTTGAGCCCGGCCGCAGCGAATGCGCCGCGGAAAAACTCAGCGTGGGTGCGGGTCTCAAGCGTGCTGCCTGACTTCGAAGAAATCACGACGATGGTCTGCGCGAGTTCGCCCCCGAGCGCCCTACGAATCACGTCGGGATGAGTGGAATCGAGCACGTGGAGTGTCACTCCGGCCTCGCGCGCGATCACTTCAGACCCCAGGCTTGAGCCTCCCATGCCGCAGAGCACAACCTGGGTGATCTCCCGTTCACGAAGCTCATCGCGCAGCTGTTCGGCAATGCCGAGCACCTCCGAAGAGAGCGCAAATGGGTCGACCCAACCCAGACGCCGTGCAGACTCGGCCTTCGCTGCTTCGTCCCAGAGCGAGGCGTCCTTGCGCAGCAGTCGACTCGCGAATCGATCACTCACGAGCTGATCGATTCCCGAGTCGCTCGCGAGCTGCAACTCGTCGCTGACCGTGAGGCGAATGGTCACTGAGCCCCCTGCAAGGCCGACTCTACTTTTTGCAGGAGTTCTGCCCAGGACACCTCAAACTTCTGCAAACCTTCGGTTTCGAGAAACTCCGTGATCTCGGAGTAGTCGACGCCGAGCGCGTCCAGCTCATTGAGCACTGTGTCGCTCTCACGGTATGTCGAATGCAGCGCAACCGCCGCAAGCTCGCCGTGATCTGCAAAAGCGTTCAACGTTGCCTCCGGCATGGTGTTGACCGTCTGCTCTGCAACGAGTCCCGTGACGTAGAGCGTATCGGGGAGGGCGGGGTCTTTCACGCCGGTGGATGCCCAGAGCGGACGCTGCACATTCGCGCCAAGATCGAGAAGGTGTCTGGCGCGTTCGCTTGAGAAGCTCTCTTCGCACACTTCATATGCAAGCCGGGCGTTTGCGAGGCCAGCCTTGCTGCGCAGCGCAGCAACATTCTCGGCCTGCGAGGGATCTGCTGCGGCCAGGGCATCGAGCTTGGCATCGACGAGGGTATCGACTCGTGAGACGAAGAACGAAGCCACCGAGTGGATCTTGGAAAGATCGTGCCCAGCAGCGCGTGCCTGCTCGATGCCAGTCAAGTACGCATTGATCACCTGACGGTAGCGTTCAAGGCTGAAGATGAGCGTGACATTCACGCTGATTCCGGCGGCCACCACCTCGGTGATAGCAGCAAGACCCTCTGTCGTGGCAGGAATCTTGATCATCGCGTTCTCACGATCCACCTGAGCCCACAGCGCGCGTGCCTGTGCAACGGTGCCTGCGGTGTCGCGTGAGAGTGTCGGCGATACTTCGATCGAGACTCGTCCGTCTTGTCCATGGCTGTGAGCTGCCACCGGCGAAAGGACGTCGCAGGCGTCAGCGACATCAGCGCACATCAACGCGAAGACGGCCTCTTCTGCGCTGAGGCCCTTGCGCGCGGCCTCAGCGATCCGCTCGCCGTAGCCGTCACCCGAACCGATAGCGTTCGCAAAGATCGTCGGGTTGGTGGTGACACCGACGACATTCTTGCCTTCGATGAGTTCAGCGAGATTTCCGCTCTCAATTCGAGCGCGTGAGAGATCATCGAGCCAGATGCTGACACCAGCGTTGCTCAGTGCAGTTGTGCGTGCGTTGCTCATCGGGCCGTCCTTTCTGGAAGCGGGGTGGGGTTAGGAAGCTGCGATGGACTCGCGTGCTGCCATGACGACGGCTTCGGTTGTGACGCCGAACTCACGGTAGAGCGTAGCGGCGTCTGCCGAGGCTCCGAAGTGTTCAATGCTCACTGAACGACCGCGGTCGCCCACGAATTCACGCCAGCCAAGGGCGATTCCCGCCTCAACGCTGACACGGGCGGTAACCGCGGTTGGTAGTACCGATTCGCGGTAGTCAGCGCGTTGCTCTGCGAACCACTCAAGGCACGGAGCTGAGACGACACGGGCTCCGACACCCTCGGCGGCGAGCTGCTCGCGCGCCTCAACCGCAAGCTGCACCTCGCTACCGGTGGCGATGAGGATCACGTCGACCGTGCCTGTTGGCGATTCGGCTAGTACGTAGGCGCCCTGACGAACACCCTCGGCAGAGGCGAATACCTCACCTGCTGCTGCACCCTCACCGCGGGCAAACACGGGAACATTCTGGCGGGTGAGCGCAATGCCAGTGGGACCGGCCTGGCGACTGAGCATCTCATGCCACGCGATCGATACCTCGTTTGCGTCGGCGGGACGCACCATTGCGAGGTTCGGAATTGCTCGGAGCGCCGCCAGATGCTCGATGGGCTGGTGCGTGGGGCCGTCTTCGCCCAGGCCGATGGAGTCGTGGGTCCACACAAAAATGCTCGGCACGTTCATGAGTGCCGCGAGTCGTACCGCGGGACGCATGTAGTCAGCAAACTGCAGGAATGTACCGGCATAACTCCGGGTATTTCCGTGCAGCTGAATTCCGTTGACGATGGCAGCCATCGCGTGCTCGCGAATACCGAAGTGCAAGACGCGGCCGTAGGGGCTGCCCTGCCAAGTGCTCGTAGAGTGGCGTTCTGGGACGAACGATGGAGCGCCGTTGATCGTCGTGTTGTTTGAACCGGCAAGGTCGGCCGAGCCGCCCCAGAGTTCGGGCATGAGGGGCGCGAGGGCATTGATGACCTTGCCGCTGGCTGCACGAGTGGCAACGCTGCTGCCTGCCTCAAAGCTTGGCAAGGCATCGGCCGCACCCGCTGGAAGCTCACCCGACTCAAGGCGATCAAGGAGTGCCTTGCGTTCGGGGTGGGTGCTTGCCCATGCGTCGAAGCTCTGCTGCCAGGCTGCGCGATCCGCTGCGGCACGATCAACGAGTGCACGAGAATGAGCGATCACCTCGGGAGCAACGGCGAAGTGCGCTTCGGGATCGAAGCCAAGTGCAAGCTTCAGCCCGGCAAGCTCCTCGGCGCCGAGTGCCGAGCCGTGAATCCCACCGGTGTTTTGCTTGCCTGGTGAGGGCCAGCCGATGATCGTCTTCAGAATGATGAGCGTGGGCTGAGCGGTCTCGGATTTCGCCGCTTCAATCGCCGCGTAGAGCGCGGGGAGATCCTCGCGGTATTCCGCACCGTTCATGCCGCCCGCGCGCCAGTCAACTTCGAGTACCTGCCAGCCGTACGCCTCATAGCGCTGGCGAACATTCTCGCTGTAAGCGATATCGGTGTCGTCTTCGATAGAGATCTGATTTGAATCGTAGATCGCGATGAGATTGCCGAGTTCTTGGTGCCCAGCGAGTGAGGCGGCCTCGCTCGTCACACCCTCTTGCAGGTCGCCATCGCCAGCGATCACATAGGTGAAGTGATCGAAGGGGCTCTGGCCAATTGGCGACTCAGGGTCGAAGAGCCCGCGCTCGTAGCGCTGCGCATATGCAAAGCCGACTGCAGAAGCGAGACCTTGACCGAGTGGGCCGGTGGTGATCTCTACGCCTGCGGTGTGACCAAACTCTGGGTGACCGGGTGTCTTCGAGTTCAGCGTGCGGAGAGCCTCGATATCTGCGAGTTCAAGACCGAATCCGCCGAGATAGAGCTGCACATACTGGGTGAGCGAGCTGTGTCCGATGGAGAGGATGAAGCGATCGCGACCAATCCAGTCGGTGTCTCGTGGGTCATGCCGCATGACCTTCTGGTACAGCAGATACGCTGCGGGGGCCAGGCTGATTGCGGTTCCTGGGTGGCCGTTTCCGACCTTCTCTACGGCGTCCGCGGCAAGTACTCGTGCGGTATCGACCGCGCGATCATCAAGCTCGTCCCACTGCAATTCTGCGCCCACTGACCGGCCTCTCTGGGTTCACGCGCAGGAGGACTGCGCGATGGAAGATGAGGGCTCGACCGTCTGAATTCGAGCACCAAGAACAGCCTAGCGTGAGAGGAGGTACGATAGATGTGATGTCTAGCGAAACCGTATCCTCAGTTCAGTCAGGCACGCGACCTGAAAAGATCGGCTTCAAGCGAACCGTAAAGGCCTACGTCTCGCTCACGAAGCCGCGCGTGATGGAGCTTTTGCTCGTGGTCACGGTGCCAGCGATGATCCTCGCACAGGGTGGACTGCCCAATTTGTGGCTCGTCGTCGCGACGCTGCTTGGCGGCGCAATGAGCGCCGGTTCTGCTGGGGCATTCAATTGCTACATCGACCGCGACATGGATCGCCGCATGAAGCGCACCTCGAGCAGGCCTCTGGTGACCGGAGAAATCAGTGATCGCAATGCGCTGATCTTCTCCTGGGTACTCGGAGTGCTCTCAGTTGCGTGGCTCTGGCTGACCACGAACTGGCTTGCGGCAGCACTTTCTGCCGGCGCAATCTTCTTCTATGTAGTGATTTACACGCTGATTCTTAAGCGGCATAGCGAGCAGAACATCATCTGGGGCGGGATCGCCGGATGTTTCCCCGTGCTCATCGGCTGGGCCGCGGTCACTGAGTCGCTTGACTGGCCTGCCTGGATCTTCTTCCTCGTGATCTTCCTTTGGACGCCACCGCACTACTGGCCACTTTCAATGAAGTACCGCAATGACTACGCGAACGCCGGTGTGCCGATGCTCGGTGTGGTGCGCGGTCGCGCCACAGTTGGCCTGCAAATCATTCTTTACGCCTGGGCGACGGTCGCGTCGAGCTTGCTGCTGATCCCTGTCGCCAACATGGGAATCGTCTACACCGTGGTGGCCCTCGTCACCGGTGGCTGGTTTATCGTTGAATCGCACCGCCTCTACGGCAGTGCAATCCGCGGGCAAGAGGGCAAGCCCATGAAGGTGTTCCACGGTTCAATCGGCTACCTCTCGCTGCTGTCGCTCGCGATTGCGATTGATCCGCTGCTCCCGTTCTAAGCCACCCACTGCTCACTGCGGAGCGCGTTCTCGGAAATGAGACGCTGTGTGTCAGTGCGACGCGCGAGTGAATTGCCCGCGCCGCTAGGCTACTTCGCATGAGCGAGCACGCGGAACAGCATCATCCAGACACCTCAGTTGTTGCGTTAGGAAGGCCTCCTCGCGAGCGCGGAGCTGCGTTGAATGCGCCGATCACGCTGACCTCAACTTTCCTTGGATCGCAGGCTCCTGAGCCCGATGATCGCGTGTATGCGCGCTTCAGCAATCCCAGTTGGGAGCCGCTCGAAGCCGCTCTTGCGGCCTTGGAGGGTTCGCCCATTCCCGGTATCTCCTATGCGTCGGGGATGGCGGCGGTGGCTGCCGCATTTTCTCTGGTCCCGATCGGGGGAGTGGCGGTTGTTCCAGGCACCTCCTACAACGGGACAATCGGTTTGGCGCGTGAACTGCAGGACGCTGGGGCGTTCACGCTTCGCGAGGTCGACCCCACTCGGGTCGACGAGACTATCGCGGCGTGCGCTGGGGCTGATCTTGTCTGGTTCGAGTCTCCGACGAATCCGCTCCTTGATGTGCTCGATCTGCCGACGCTTATCTCCGGCGCGAAGGCTGCCGGCGCTTTCGTTGTCGTTGATAACACTTTCTCAACGCCGCTCCGGCAGCAGCCATTGCGTTGCGGGGCCGATCTCGTGGTGCATTCAGCGACGAAGTTCATTGCGGGTCATTCCGACGTGCTCCTGGGTGTGTCAATTGCGGGGGATCCGGCGGTACGTGAACGACTCTTGGGAAAGCGTGCCTTGCAGGGCGCAATTCCTGGGCCGTTTGAGGCCTGGCTCACGCTGCGAGGGATGCGCACACTGTCGGTTCGTCTGGATCGTGCCGAATCATCGGCGGCCGAGCTTGCGCAGCGACTTGTAGATCGCTCGGAGGTATCTCGGGTGCGATACCCCGGATTGCCGGGGGATCCCGGGCATAGGCTTGCCGTGGCTCAGCTGGACGGCTTTGGGGCGATGATTTCGATCGAGCTGGCAGGGGGAGAGGTGGCCGCCGAGCGTTTTGTTGATGCACTCAGGGTGTTTACCCCCGCCACGAGCTTGGGCGGCGTGGAGTCGCTTGCTGAGCGTCGTCGTCGTTTGCCTTCTGAGCCGGTTGCGGTGCCCGAATCTTTGGTGCGCCTGAGTATCGGTATCGAGCATGTCGAAGATCTCTGGTCGGATCTGGAGCAGGCGCTCATCGCGAGTGAGCGCGTGCGCTAGCTGTCTGAGGCCAGGACGTTGTTGAAGCGTCGTGGCGTAGCGGATGCGGGCGGCTTCCCGTCATGCACCCCGTGGGGCTTGTGGTAATGGTCGCGCAGGTCCTGCGTTTCCAGCACTTGCTGGTTCTCTGAGGTCAGGGTTCTTGCCAAGATGTCCTCTTCACAAGGTGGCCGTTGCAGCGTGCGACTTTGCCGTTACGCTCGGGCCGGTACGGCTTCGTGCGGCGAGGCTCCGTGCCGTAGCAAGTAGTGCGCCCGCTGGGACGCCAGCGACGATTGCGAAGGTGGTGCCCGTCAGCAGGATCGCCACAGCCCGACCGTTGGTGTCGGGTGCCACGAAGGGTGCGGGACTCCGACTCCCAAATTCGTCATATGGTTAACAGTATGATGTGTGTATGGCAGACGCATATGCACATGGACATCACGCGAGCGTGCTTCGTTCTCACACCTGGCGAACGGCAGAGAACTCCGCAGGGTACCTGCTTGACCATCTCAGCGAAGGGCGCAGCGTGCTCGATGTTGGTGCAGGGCCGGGCACCATCACCGTAGACTTTGCCCGGCTCGTCGCCCCAGGCAAGGTCGTCGGCATTGACGCCGCAGGCGATGTGGTGGCCAAAGCGAATCAAGATGCTGCTCCGCACGGACTCGAAAACCTCTCATTTGAAGTGGCTGACGCCTACCAGCTCAGCTATGACGATGGGAGTTTCGACGTGGTGCACGCGCATCAAGTGCTTCAGCACGTCACTGACCCGGTGGCAATGCTGCGTGAAATGCGCCGAGTCGCGGGTCCGACGGGAGTCGTCGCCGCTCGCGACGTTGACTACGAGGGTGTGATTATTTCACCCCGAATGCCAGAACTCGAAGACTGGCTCGAACTCTATCTGCAAGTACATCGCGGAGTGAGCGGCGAACCCGCAGCGGGGCGTTTTCTGAAGCAGTGGGCGCGTGAAGCGGGATTCAGCAAGGTGACCTGTACCGCTTCACTCTGGCTATTTGAATCCGATGAGGATCGCGCCTGGTGGGGCGGCATGTGGGCTGATCGGGCGCTCCAGTCCGCATTCGCCGACAACGCAATTGCTCTCGGCCTGGCAGATCAAGCGAGGCTCCAGCGAATCTCTGATGGATGGCGAAAATGGGCTGATGACCCTCGCGGCTGGATGCTGATGCCACACGCAGAGATCATCGCCTCAGGGGAGTAATCCCTGCGCCTGCGGAGCGATCCAACGCTCAGCACGGTACACGCAACGCCGGGTCAGCCAGACACACAAGTGAAACTGGCCGACCCGGCGTTGCTACGAGAAGCGTGAAGAGGTCGGAGCTACGCCTCGACCGAGATCGTCTCAGCCACCGGTTTTTTCAAGCGAAGCACAGTGACGGTCATGGTCGCGGCGGCCAAGGCTGCGAGCACCATGTGGATGCCTACCAGCACAGGTGGCAGACCGTGACGCGACTGATAGATTCCGACTGCAATCTGTACGACCAGGATCGCCAGCAGAGCAATTGACCAGCGCGCAGCGCGCAGATGCTTCGATACTGCCCAGCCCACGAGCGTCGCGACCAGCGCAAAGGCGATGTAGCCCGGCCATGCGTGCAGATGGCTCAACAGAGTCGCGTCGAATCCTTGGCGAACCACGTTCTCGTCGCCTGAGTGCGGTCCTGATCCGGTGGTAAGCACACCCATGAAAATCAAGATCGACATCACCAGCGTCGTGACGTGCGTCAGAATCTTGAAGCCCTTCGGGGCCGCAGCCTCGCGAGGTCCGCCAACTTCGTACATACGTGCCAGGTAGGCGGCCGTGATGCACACGATCACGAGCGAGACGGTGTAGTGGAATCCGACCAGCACAGCCTTGAGTTCTTCCCACACAATTACGCCACCAACGAACGCTTGCAGAAGCACGAGCCCGAGGACGACCCAAGAAAGCACAGCAAGATCGCGGCGCGCCGCACGAATTTTCCAGGTCAGTACCACCACGAGTATCGCAACGAGCAGGAGCGGACCCGAGATCGTTCGGTTGCCAAATTCAATGAGTCCGTGCACGCCAAGTTCTGACGTAGGAACCAGAGAACCCGGTGTGCACAAAGGCCACTCGGAGCAGCCAAGGCCGGAACCGGTCAAGCGAACGGCGCCACCTGTCGCAATAATCAGGGTGTTCAACACGAACGACGCCCACGCAAAGATGCGCAAAGCTCGAGACGCTGACCCCGGAGAATTGGTGGCCCCCACCGTGACGGTGCTCGCGCTTGACAAAACGACTCCTCTCGACAGAATCCTCATTCCCAGTAGTTCAGCGGCGACAGGCGCTTTCGCGGTATTCCAGTTTCGTGGCGGAATCTGTAGAATGAGAAGCTGTGGTTGCGTAATGCGAAGCGACCGCCGGTGGCAACCACCACCGAGGAATGCTTCGTCCGACGCCCAGAATACTGCACTGCCGCAGGGAACCAGTTGTGTACCCGTTCTTTCGTGTGCGTAACCAATCCCTGAGGCATTACGAAGAATGAGGGATGACACGATGCCAGAAGTGCTGATTGACCGCCCAGAGCTTGAAGGTCTGGGGGTGTACGAGTTCGGCTGGCATGATGCCGACGCCGCGGGTGAAACCGCAAAGCGCGGACTCGGTGAGGATGTGGTTCGGAACATCTCAAAGCTGAAAAATGAACCCGAGTGGATGCTGCAGCGCCGTCTGAAAGCACTGCAGATCTTCGATCGCAAGCCAATGCCCACCTTTGGCGCGGATCTCAGCGACATTGACTTCGACAACATCAAGTACTTTGTTCGCTCGACCGAGAAGCAGGCCACCAGCTGGGAAGACCTCCCAGAGGAGATCAAGAACACCTACGAGCGCCTCGGAATCCCCGAGGCCGAGCGTCAGCGCCTCGTGGCAGGTGTTGCTGCACAGTACGAGTCTGAGGTCGTGTACCACCAGATTCGCGAGGATCTCGAAGAGCAGGGCGTGCTCTTCCTCGATACGGATACCGCTCTGAAAGAGCATCCAGAAATCTTCGAACAGTACTTCGGCACCGTGATTCCCTCAGGCGACAATAAGTTCGCTGCCCTGAACACCGCCGTCTGGTCGGGTGGATCATTCGTGTACGTCCCCAAGGGCGTCCACGTCGAGATCCCGCTTCAGGCGTACTTCCGTATCAACACGGAGAACATGGGTCAGTTCGAGCGCACGCTCATCATTGCTGACGAAGACAGCTACGTGCACTACATCGAGGGCTGCACGGCGCCGATCTACAAGAGCGACTCGCTGCACTCGGCTGTCGTTGAGATCATCGTGAAGAAGAACGCTCGCGTTCGCTACACCACGATTCAGAACTGGTCGAACAACGTCTACAACCTCGTGACCAAGCGTGCCGTTGCTGAGTCAGGGGCCACCATGGAATGGGTCGATGGCAACATCGGCTCCAAGGTCACCATGAAGTACCCTTCGATTTACCTGACGGGCGAGCACGCAAAGGGCGAGACCCTTTCCGTCGCCTTCGCTGGCCCCGGTCAGCATCAGGACGCCGGTGCGAAGATGATCCACCTCGCCCCACACACGAAGTCTTCGATTCTTTCGAAGTCGATCGCTCGTGGCGGCGGACGCACGGGCTATCGTGGTGAGATCCGGGTCGACGCCAACGCGCACCACGCAGCGAACTCGGTGGTCTGTGACGCACTGCTCGTTGACACAATCTCGCGTAGCGACACCTATCCGGCAATCGACATTCGTACTGACGACGCAGAGCTCGGCCACGAGGCCACCGTCTCGCGAGTCAGCGAAGACCAGCTCTTCTACCTGATGAGCCGTGGACTCGCCGAAGAAGAAGCAATGGCAATGATCGTGCGCGGCTTCATCGAGCCAATCGCTCGTGAGCTGCCCATGGAGTATGCACTCGAACTGAACAAGCTCATCGAGATGGGCATGGAAGGATCCGTCGGATAATGGCGCTGACTGAACGCACTGAGACCGCTCAGCACGGCTTCAAGGCACACTCAGACGGAGGTTGGGACGCGGAGGGCGCGGCGAAGCACGTACCAGTGCAGACCCGAAGCGCACGCTTCACCTCGACTGATGTCAGTGATTTTGGGGCCGTCACCGGTCGTGAGGGCAACTGGAAGTACACCCCAGTCGCACAGATCGATGGCTTGCTCAACGGTGAACTCGACGGTGCCCGCACCCCGCTCACCGTGACTGAGGTTGCCGGTGTCACGAGCGAGTGGATCGCACGCGACGATGCTCGCATTGGGCGTGCTGGCACACCCGAAGAGCGTGGCGCCGCCGCTGCATGGTCGGCCTTTGGCGAAGCCCACCTGATCACCGTTACTGCAGAAGAGCAGGTCACGGCGATTGTGGATCGTTCCGCTCTCGGCTCGGCCGCACGTGCCGCACACACGGTCATCGAAGCGAAGCCACACTCGCGTGGACTCGTAATCCTTGAGAACACCGGCGAAGCTCAGCTGAGCGAAAACGTCGAAATTGTGGTCGGCGAAGGCGCAGAGCTGACTGTGGTGAGCGTGCAGCAGTGGGCAGATGACGCCCTGCACCTGGCCAGCCACTATGCCACTGTGGGCCGCGATGGATCCCTGAAGCACATCGTGGTCACGCTCGGTGGCGCGCTGGTTCGTCTGAACCCGTCGATTCACCTTGATCACGAAGGCGCAAACGGTGAGGCACTCGGCGCGTACTTCGCCGATGCCGGCCAGCACCTCGAACATCAGGTCTACATGGATCACGATGCTCCCCATACTCGCAGCCGCGTGAACTACAAGGGCGCCCTCCAAGGCGAAGGCGCGCACACGGTGTGGATCGGCGACGTGCTGATCCGCAACAGCGCAACCGGGACCGACAGCTACGAGCAGAACCGCAATCTGGTGCTCAGCGAGGGCACCCGTGCCGATTCGATCCCGAACCTTGAGATCGAGACTGGCGACATTGCCGGTGCAGGTCACGCGAGTGCAACCGGTCGTTTTGACGACGAGCACCTGTTCTACCTGCGCAGCCGTGGTATCTCCGAAGAAGAAGCACGCAAACTCGTGGTGCACGGCTTCTTGCTCGAAGTGATTCAGCAAATCGACGACGCTGAGACTCAGGAGCGCCTGCGTGATGCAGTCGAGGCTGAGCTCGCTGAATCGGTGAGTGCGTGAGTCGTCAGCGAGCGCTCTCGGTGAGTGAGCTGTTCCAGGATCAGGCGGTGCGCGTCGTACTTGACGGTGTGCCTATTGCCGTGGTCATGGACAGCGAGGGGACGGTGCACGCTATCGGCGACACCTGTACTCATGGCCAGATCAGTCTCTCCGAGGGTTTCGCCGAGAACGGCGAGTTGGAGTGCTGGGCCCACGGATCCGCGTTTTCGCTCACCACGGGCAAGCCCCGCAACCTTCCGGCGTTTGAGCCGGTTCCCGTCTACGTCGTCGAAATCGAGGGTGACGACGTCTACATTGACCCAACTGTTACGAAAGAGATTGCAGCATGAGCTCCGTTCTTGAAATCAAGGATCTGCACGTAAGCGTCGAGACCGATCAGGGCGCAAAGCCAATTCTGAAGGGTGTCGACCTGACCATCCGCCAGGGTGAAACCCACGCGATTATGGGACCGAACGGTTCAGGCAAGTCCACGCTCGCCTACGCCATTGCGGGTCACCCACGCTACGAGATCACCAGCGGATCGATCCTGCTTGATGGCGAAGAGGTCACCGAGATGTCGGTGGATGAGCGCGCACAGGCAGGTCTGTTCCTGGCAATGCAGTACCCAGTGGAGATCCCAGGCGTGACCAACGCCAACTTCCTCCGTACCGCAAAGACCGCCATCGATGGTGAAGCGCCTGCGATTCGCACCTGGATGAAGGATGTTCGCGGTGCGATGGAAAACCTGCGCATGGACACTTCTTTCGCTGAGCGCAACGTGAATGAGGGATTCTCGGGTGGCGAGAAGAAGCGCAACGAGATTCTTCAGCTCGAACTGCTGAAGCCACGTTTCGCGGTGCTCGACGAGACCGACTCCGGCTTGGACGTTGACGCGCTCAAGATCGTCTCGGAGGGTGTCAACCGTGCGAAGGAGCAGACCGGACTCGGGATCATGCTGATCACGCACTACACGCGCATCCTTCGCTACATCAAGCCAGACTTCGTTCACGTGTTCGTGAACGGCCGTGTGGCAGAGCAGGGTGGCCCAGAGCTGGCTGACCGTCTTGAAAACGAAGGCTACGATCGCTTCCTCACTGAGGCCTCGAACGCGTAGGCTGTCACTATGGAAGAGACAACAGGGGTCGCCTCAATCGACTCAGAGTTCAAGGAGCAGGCGCTCGAAGCGTTGAAGAACGTGAGCGACCCTGAGCTTGGCGTGAATATCGTTGATCTCGGTCTCATTTACGATCTTGCCTTCGACGAGGAGCACGATGCGCTGGTCATTTCGATGACTCTCACAAGCGCAGGCTGCCCTCTGACAGACGTGATCGAAAACGATATCGCAGAGTCGCTCGACGGGTTGGTACGCGCATTCCGCATCAATTGGGTGTGGATGCCACCTTGGACGCCAGAGCGCATTACCGATGATGGCCGCGACATGATGAGGGCATTGGGCTTCGCAATTTAGCCCCAGTGGGGCTGAATGCCCAATGCCCCGCGGAGCGGTTGGGCTTCGCGCTGTGGCTCCACCATCAACAATGAGTGGCAGGTTCACCTAAAACCGGCAGTTTTTCCCAAAACTGCCGGTTTTAGCGTGATTGCCAGTATGTACGAAAGAACACAGAGATGATCACCGTCGAGAACCTAGCTATCGACGTTGGCGCAAGACGCCTAATGAGCAACGTCAGTTTCCGCGTGAATCCCGGAGACAAAATCGGGCTCGTCGGGCGAAATGGTGCCGGAAAAACCACGCTTACGCGCACACTTTCTGGTGAGCTGCAACCCGCAGAGGGCAGCATCACCGTCAGTGGCGAACTCGGATTCCTGCCGCAGGATCCTCGCACTGGTGACCCGAATCAGCTTGCCAGGCACCGCATTCTTGATGCGAGAGGGCTCGGCACTCTGACTCAGCAACTGAAGCAGTCCTCTGAAGACATGGCCAGCGAGGACCCGCAGATCGCTGAAAAGGCGATGCGTCGCTTCGGCAACCTTACAGACAGGTTCCAAGCCTTGGGCGGTTATGCTGCTGAGGCTGAGGCCGCCTCGATTTCAAACAATCTCGGACTCCCTGATCGGGTGCTTGATCAGCCACTCGGCACGCTTTCCGGTGGGCAACGCCGCAGGATCGAGCTCGCGCGAATCTTGTTCAGCGATGCTGACACCATGATCCTTGACGAGCCCACCAACCACCTCGATGCCGACAGTATTGTGTGGCTGCGTGACTTCTTGAAGAGCTACCGCGGGGGAGTTATCGTGATCAGCCACGATGTTGATCTCGTCGGCGAGACGGTGAACCGCGTGTTCTATCTTGACGCGAACCGCCAGGTCATCGATGTCTACAATATGGGCTGGAAACTCTACCTCCGCCAGCGCGCAGCTGATGAAGAGCGACGTCGCAAAGAGCGCAGCAATGTCGAAAAGAAGGCTTCTGCGCTTAAAGACCAGGCCGCGAAATTTGGCGCGAAAGCGTCCAAGGCTGCAGCCGCCCATCAGATGGTGGCTCGCGCCGAGAAGATGCTGGCAGGTCTTGATGATGAGCGTCAGGTGGATCGCGTCGCAAAGCTTCGTTTTCCGGAGCCTTCTCCGTGTGGCAAGACGCCGCTCATGGCGTCGGGGCTGTCAAAGTCCTTTGGTTCGCTGGAGATTTTTGCGGGGGTTGACCTGGCAATTGACCGGGGTTCAAAGGTGGTGGTGCTTGGTCTGAATGGCGCAGGCAAGACCACTCTGCTCCGCTTGCTCGCGGGAGTCGATGAACCAGACGCCGGGCAACTTGAACCCGGGCATGGGTTGAAGGTCGGCTACTATGCCCAAGAGCATGAGACCCTCGACGTGAAGGCGAGCGTCTTGCAGAACATGGTGTCTGTGTCGCAGCATCTCACGGAGACTGAGGCTCGCAAGGTGCTCGGCTCGTTCCTCTTCTCGGGTGATGATGTGCACAAGCCTGCGGGGGTGCTTTCGGGTGGCGAGAAAACCCGTCTGGCGCTGGCGATGCTTGTGGTGTCGAGCGCAAATGTATTGCTGCTTGATGAGCCAACGAACAACTTGGACCCGGCTAGCCGCGCTGAGATTCTTGACGCACTCGCGAACTTCAGTGGAGCGGTGGTGCTCGTTTCGCACGATCCGGGCGCGGTCGAAGCCCTGAATCCCGAGCGAGTGCTCATCATGCCCGAGGGCACTGAGGATCACTGGTCGAAGGAATACCTCGAACTCATTGAGCTGGCGTAGTGGCTTCGTCGCCGGGAACGCTGTCAGTGGCGGCGTCTCCCGGTGTGGCAGCTCGCTGAGCCTTTGACTGAGCGATTTTGGCGAGGACGAAGTCTGAGCCTTCCTGCTGCATGCCGTTCTTGAAGTAGGCCACGTGGCCCTTCTCGTCGAGATCCATACTGCTTTGGCAGATGAAGTCACCTCGTACGCAGAAGTCTTGAATGCGATCCGTGTACGCATCTAGGCTGCCCACGGTGCGCGGAAGAATGCCGCCCAGTTCGGAGTCGAAGGTGCCGACATCGTAGCTTTCCTCGCCACTAAACCGGGGGTTTCCGTACAGCACGACCGCGACCACACGCTGTGTTGCATCCTCGCTGAGCTCGCCAACGGTGGCACCGACGAGTCGCGCGTCCAGCGGCGAGAGCGCATCTCCGATAATGAGTGCGCCCTGCGAGTATCCCAGCAATACGAATTCTTGTTGCGGGCACGCCTCCGCCTGCACATTGAGTGTGTCAAGGAGCAGCCGCACCGCATAGGTGCCTCCCTCGTTGACATCGGTGTCGGCCGGATAGTCAAGATCTTTCACCGTCACTTCGTTGGGGAGCGCTTTCTTGACTGCGCGTGCCACCGGTGAGAGCAACTGACCCTTCTTTGGTTCTCCTGTTCCGCGCGCAGTCACCACGAGATACGGCGTGCACTCTGCGGCCTCAACGATCGGATCGGGGTGCGTGTTGATGTCGTATTCCTCAGCAGCCGCCGGTGGTTTTGGTGCCTCGGTTACCGAAGTGAGCGACTCGATGTTCTCTTCTGGATCTGGCACTCGCGAACAGGCAGCCAGCGAAGCGATGAGCGGCAGCACCACAAGCGCCGCGCAAAGCGAAGCAGTGAACCGTCGAACACTGTGTGGTGGCAAGGAGGGATGCATTCCATCAATGTTAGTTGTTCCCCTCGCGCACGCAGCCTAGCTGGGGGAGAGTCGTGCAGAGAGCTACTGACCGAGCAGTGCGTCTTCTTCGTCGGCGTCGCTCGGGCCACGCTTGCGTTTGCGGGCCGCTCGTCGCTCGTCCTCTCTGCGCACAGATTCGCCTTCGGCGTTATATGAGCGGAACTCTTGACGGGCACCATAGGCGAGGCCAATAGTGGCAATCAGAATGAAGACGTACCACTGCAATGCATACGAGAGGTGAGGGCCCTCATCGCGCTCGGGTCGGCTGGCGAGCACTCCGGTTTCGGCGGCGGGTCGTTCTTCGATCAATTGACCGTATGCCCCGGTATACACCTCGCCTGAAATTCCGGCTACTTTGGCAAGTTCTGTGGCGTTGATGCTCGCGACAAAACGACCGACTGAGGTTCGGCCGGGGATCGTCGGCTCGCTCGCTCGCAGACGTGCAGTCACGGTCACTTGCCCCTCGGGTGCTGCGGGTAGTCCCGCGGGCACTTGGTCCGTGCCAGAGACGGGCACCCAGCCCCGGTCAATAAAGACGACCGTTCCGTCATTGTTCTGGAAAGCCTGGACAAGGTTCGATCCCACGCCCTGCACCCCGGGACGGTTTCGGGCCAGAATCACTTCTCCGACGTAGCTGCCGTGCAGTTCAACGGGCTGCCATTTGCGAGCGTCCTCATCAAAATCAGGGAAGCTTGGCAGTGCGTCGCCCAATGCCATCGGCGAAGCGTCGTAGTTCGCGTCGATCCTCGCAATTTCAGCCCTGGCTTCTGCACGGCGCTCAAATTGCCAATTGCCAAGCCAGACGCAGGCGATGCTGAATACGATCAGCAGGGAGAAATAACCAATCCAGCGCCTGGTACGAAGAAAACTCCAACCGATCTGCGGTGCTGTGGTCATTCCTGCCTCTCTTCGGATGCGGCCCCTTGCAACGAGGCAATCGCCACCACTTCAAGCGGGAAGCTGCGCGCCTCTAGAAAGTCTCTCAGATAATCGAGGTGATCTTCACAGGCGAGCCAGATCTTGCGGCGTTCGACGTCATGAATCTTCGGGTTTCGCCAGCGGATCGCTCGGAATGCGGTCTGCGTGCACCCCGCACGCGAGCACTCGTGTTCCTCGGGGTGGATGCCTCCAAGCATGCCGATCATGGGTGTGACTCGCCACTGTGTGATCGCCGTTCAGCGGGAGCGTCGATCACGATAATCGTTTGGCTCGGTGTGTCGTGACTGAGCTGATCATCTGCAGTGGTGGGGCTGGTGAGTTCGTGCGGAGTGGGGGCCTCGGGTGCGGTGCCGCCAACGTGTGAGACGGCATTCGCAATCAGCACTGCGACGTAGGGCAGCACGATCGCGCCGATGGCTACCAGGATGATCCAGGGACCCCGTACCCAGAACAGCGAGATGACGCACGCCATGCGAAGGGTCATTGTGAGGAAGTACATACGCATACGGTAGGAGCGATCCCGTGCTGGGTTCACCCCGACTGATGTGAGTTTGTACTGCTTCGCCACGTTGGCTAAGCCTACTCCGCTTCACTCCTACTAGGCTGGGCGTCATCGGATGAAAGGATCCATATGAGCACCGCCCGCACCGTTCTCGTTACCGGAGGCAATCGAGGCATTGGATATGCCATCGCCCAGCGCATGATCGAGGAGGGGCACCGGGTCGCCGTGACTGCCCGTTCCGGCGAGGGACCGGAGGGTGCGCTGACAGTTCGCGCCGAAATGAATGATTCGGCCTCAATTGACGCCGCGTTCACCGAGGTGGAAGCACAGCTTGGACCGGTTGAGGTGGTCGTGGCGAATGCGGGAATCACGCGAGACACCCTGCTGTTGCGAATGAGCGAAGAAGATTTCACCGAGGTGATCGACACGAATCTGACTGGAACATTCCGCGTGGTGAAGCGGGCAGCCAAGGGGCTGTTGAAAGCTCGTTTTGGTCGCGTGATCTTGATTTCTAGTGTGGTGGGGCTGTACGGCTCACCCGGACAGATTAACTATTCCTCTTCGAAGGCAGCGCTGGTCGGCTTCGCTCGCTCGCTCACGCGCGAGCTCGGGAGTCGTGGGATCACCGCAAACGTGATTGCTCCAGGCTTCATTGAAACCGATATGACCGCGGCGCTGCCCGAGGCACAGCAGCAGCAGTATCTTGATTCAATCCCTGCCGCGCGATTCGGCCAGGTGACCGAGATTGCTGGCGTTGCCGCGTGGCTCGCGGGGGATGACGCTGGCTATATTTCAGGCGCGGTTATTCCAGTTGACGGCGGCCTCGGCATGGGGCACTAGGGCTCGCGCCTCAACAGCAAAGGCCGGGGAACTCGACTTCGTGAGTTCCCCGGCCTTTGCTCATTGCACCGCGGCAAAGAAGCGTTGCACCTACACCGATGCGCTGAGACGATCGAGCATACCGACGACCTGAGCAAGATCATCTTCGATCGACACATCTGCCTGCTCTCGAACGATGGGCTTCGCGTTGTATGCGACCGAAAGCGCGGCGATCTCCATCATCTTGAGGTCGTTCGCGCCGTCTCCAATGGCAACCGTTGCCGAGAGCGGAATGCCGGTCTCTTCGGCCCATTCCTGCAATGCGACAGCTTTTGCTGCGGCATCGATGACAGGGCCGACCGTGCGCCCAGTCAACACCCCTTCGCTCACCTCAAGCCGATTTGCCCGCCAAAAGTCCAAGCCAAGATCCGCTGCGAGAGGATCAAGCACCTCGTGGAACCCGCCAGAGACCACACCCACTTTGCCGCCCCGTGCGTGCACCTCAGAAATGAGCTCACGAATGCCGGGGGAGAGCCGCACCTTGCTGTAGGCCTCTGCAAACACTGACTCTGGTGTGCCAGCGAGCGTCGCGACTCGCTCCTTCAAGCTTGCAGAGAAATCGAGGCTCCCCTGCATGGCACGTTCGGTGATCTCGGCAACGAGCTCACGAGTTCCCGCAGATTCTGCGAGGAGTTCAATTACCTCATCTTGAATTGTGGTCGAGTCGCAATCAAGCACGATCAGAGGGCGTGTGGCACCAGAAGAAGTCATACCGACAAGGATAGGGTTAGTTCTATGACGAATGTGTTGCGCTTTAGCGATGTCACCTACGTTCGAAACGGCCGAGCTATCCTCGGCGGCATCAACTGGGAAGTTGAAGAGTCTCAACGTTGGGTGATCCTTGGCCCAAATGGCGCCGGAAAAACGACGCTCATGCGCATTGCGACGGCCAACGACTACCCGACAACTGGAACTGTCGACGTGTTGGGTGCGCGGCTTGGCACCTTTGATATCTGGGAATTCAGAAACCGTCTGGGTTTCGCCTCAACGGCGACCGCGCGCCGGATCCCCGGGAATGAAACCGTGCGCGATCTGGTCCTCACCGCAGCCTATGGAGTCGAGGGCCGCTGGAACGAGCAATACGACGACATGGATGTGCGCCAGGCAAATCGAATTCTTGCCGAGTGGGATCTCACCCCACTCGCCGACGCGCCGTTCGGCACACTGAGTGATGGTGAGCGCAAACGGGCCATGATTGCTCGCGCGGTGATGACCGATCCAGAGATGTTGCTCCTTGACGAGCCAAGCGCCAGCCTCGACCTCGGTGCGCGAGAACGGCTGCTTCAGATGCTCTCTGGCTTTGCCCAATCGCCCAGCTCGCCAGCCATGATCATGGTGACCCACCACGTTGAAGAGATCCCGCCAGGGTTCACTCACGTCATGCTGGTGCGTGACGGATTGGTGCAGGCAGCCGGCCCGATCGAGAGCACGCTGACGGAGGAGCACCTTGCTGCAACCTTCGGAATGGCCTTCGAACTCTCTCACGAGCGTGGACGTTACGCCGCCACTGCCCGATCCTGAGCCTTTTTCTGCTAAAGTAGAACCTTGGTGCACTGACCGCGAGAGTTTCGCACCGTAGTTTTTGAGCGTTTCAACGCTCCTCCCACCCAAATACCATTCAAAGGAACATCATGAAGACCGAGATCCACCCCGAATACAACGCCATCGTCTTCCGCGATCTGGCTTCGGGCGAGACCTTCCTCACTCGCAGCACGCTGACCAGCGACAAGACCATCGAGCTTGACGGCGCGAGCTACCCAGTGATCGATGTTGAAATCTCGAGCGCTTCGCACCCGTTCTACACCGGCAAGCAGCGCATCCTCGACTCGGCTGGCCGCGTTGAGAAGTTCAACCAGCGCTTCAAGGGCTTCGGCGCGTAAGTTTCGCGACATTAAAAAGCGGCGGGGGAGACCCCGCCGCTTTTTTGTTGTCTGCTTAGCGGATCGGCCAGTTCCCCTCGGCGACGAAGTTCGGATCGCGAACCTTGCGCATGTACTCCTGAAAATTTGCCGCCTGGCTTGCCGCCCAAGAAATCTGTGCCTTGTGCAGTTCCATCACATCTTCCGGCAAGACGTGTGCATATCGCAGTGCGAGCGCTTGCAATACGCGACCGGCAGCGATGGCATCTTCGCCAGCATCATGAGCGGTATCGAGCAGCACCCCATAGTGAGCGCTCACAACCTCAAGTGTGCGTTTCCCCTTGCGAAACCTATCCACCTGCTTGTCGATCACCAGCGGATCAATCACCGGGGCGATCTCGCTGGGCCAGGTGACGCCGTGACGGGTGGCTTCGGCACGCAAGAGTGACAGATCAAAAGGTGCGTTGTAGGCGACGATCGGAAAGCCGCGGTCGATCATCTCGGCAAGCTGGCCGACAATCTTAGCTACGCCCACAGCAGCTTCAACGCCACTGGCCTGAGCGACCTCGGTGGTGATGCCGTGCACGCGGGCCGCAGCAGCCGGAATCTCAACTCCGGGATCGATCAGCCAATCGTACCGTTCGAGCACTTCGCCGCTCTTGCCCAGCAGCGCCACCGTGCTGCTGACGACGCGATCCTGCGTGGTGTCGATTCCTGTGGTCTCGGTATCGAATACGGCGATGTTTTCCGCCCAGAGCGGGAGCGTGTTCGTCACAAGCGGTCCTTTCATTCGTGCTTAACCCTATCGAAAGGGAGTGCAGACAGCGCTGCCAGCGCCGCTCCCTCCGTGCATACGGGCTGGGCGGATACGCACGCAATAGACTCATGGGGTGAATCACGCAATTGAGACCCTGGACGTGCCAACGCTCGGAATACATACCCGGGCCTGGCAGTACGGTGCCACAGATGGGCCCCTGCTCGTGCTGGTGCACGGCTTTCGCGGCGACCATCACGGCCTGGAGGGGCTCGCACAAGCGGCGGTCTCGCTCGCCCCCGAACTGCGCATTCTCGTGCCCGACCTTCCTGGCTTTGGTGAGACCCCGGCGATCCCTGATCGAGCGCACGATTTGGCACTGTATGGCGAATGGCTCGTCGCGTTTATGGCGCAGGTCACGAGCACCGAATCGAGAGGAGCGATCCTTGGCCACTCATTTGGTTCACTGGTGGTCGCAAACGCACTCTCGCAGGGGCTTTCACCGAGCCGTATCCTGATGATCAACCCGATTTCTGCTCCTGCACTTCAGGGGCCACAAGCGCTCATGACCCAGCTCGCGATTGCCTATTATCGTTGCGCGGATGTGCTGCCAGAGACCCCGTCACGGGCACTGCTTGGCAATCCACTGGTTGTCCGCCTGATGAGTGAGGTGATGGCGAAGACGCGGGATGCTGAGCTTCGTCGATGGATCCACCAGCAACATCACCAATACTTCAGCGTGTTTTCTGATAGTCGCACGCTGCTGCAGGCGTTCCGAGCTTCCGTCTCACACACGGTCACACAGTATGCCTCAGATTTTCACGCGCCCACGCTCTTTCTTGCGGGCGATCGTGACGACATCACACCGTTGCGAGCGCAACTTGAACTGGCAAAACGCGTGCCGCAGGCAGAGCTTCGCGTGGTTCCGGGAGTTGGCCACCTGGTGCACTACGAGGCCGTCGACTATGCCGCCGAAGAGATGGTCGCGTTTCTGCGGGAGACTGGGGCACCCCTCGCCGAGCGGAGCGCCGTATGAGAATTCAGCGGATCGACAGCCTCACACTGCCAGGCCTCGAAGACTTCACCAGCCTGACCGACGTGGCATTACGCCGAAAACTGGAGCCTGAATCGGGGCTCTATCTTGCTGAGTCCCCGAAGGTCATCGAGCGTGCCCTTGCCGCTGGACACGAGCCACGCGCGGTGCTGCTTCTTGAACAGTGGCTCCCCAGCATGGAACCATTGCTTGCCGACCATCCAGAGGTGACCGTGTACCTCGGTGACGCGGCTCAGCTTGAATCACTGACTGGTTTTCACCTGCACCGCGGGGCCCTCGCTTCGATGCACCGCCCGGCACCTCGCGACCCAGCAGAATTGCTTGCGACGTCCCGACGCATCGTCATCCTTGAGGATCTTGCCGATCACACCAACGTTGGCGCCATTTTTCGGTCTGTTGCCGCTCTCGGTGCTGATGGAGTGCTGCTCTCACCGGCGTGTGCCGATCCGCTCTATCGGAGGGCCGTCCGCGTAAGCATGGGTGCTGTGCTGCAGGTGCCGTGGGCACGTCTGCCGCATTGGCGTGAAGCCGGTCCAATGATCCGAGAAGCGGGATACGAGCTCGCGGCGTTTGCGCTCAGAGAAGACGCCGAGGATCTTGCCAACTTTGTGAGCGACGTGCCCGCCAAGCTTGCCCTGATGTTCGGGTCCGAAGGGGAGGGGCTGAGCAGGCGCGCCCTCGCTTCTGCGACTCGCTGCGTCACGATCCCGATGGAGCACGACGTTGACTCGCTCAATGTGTCGACTGCTGCCGCCCTCGCGCTGTGGGCGGTTCGTACCGCCGACGCGCCGACGCGCCTGCTCGCCTCAGCAGACTGAAAGTTTCGCTCGCTAGGCTCGACGACTATGACCACGAGATTGCGCGCGCTCATCTATGCCTTGCTGGCGTTGCTCGTGGGCGTGCTCGCGTATTTGCTTGGGGTGGGGAGCTTTCTTGGGCAGCGTGCAGAGGCAAGTGTGCTGGATGCTTCAGCGTTTGAAGCAGACCCGGCAGGGCCATTGCAGCTTGTCACCACGACAACGGTATTGATCGCGCTCGCGGTGATTGGGATCATCGCCCTGTGGGTGCACGGAATTGCGCGTGCCTTGAGTGTTACCGCGGTCAGTGCGCTTGCGATCCTCGCCTCCCAGGTATTGAAAGACAGGTGGCTTGAGCGGCCCCAGCTCTTTGAGCTTGACGCGGCAAATACCTTTCCGAGTGGGCATATGACCGTGTACGCGGTACTGGTTGCAGCGTTGATTTGGGCGGTTCCTGCGTCGGCGCGCGGGATCGTCATGCTCGCTGGTTCGGTCGTGCTCGGAATCGTCGCCTGGCAGCTGCTTGAGTACGGGTGGCATCGACCGAGTGACTTGCTCGGATCGTTGGCACTCGCTGTGCTTGCCTCCTCGATTGTGGCGATGATTGCACCCCATCGCACTCGATCGCGAAGCTCGGGGCGGGGGCTTCGCGGGTATTCGCGAATCGTGTCGATTGTGCTCACTCTCGCTGGAATCGCCGTGTTGCTTGGTGCCTGTGCGCTCCTCGCCTACGCCGCTGTCACGCGGAGCGATTCGCTCATGTTGAACGGCGGTGAAATCGCCCTGATCGGGGCGAGTCTGCTGTCAGTTCGCACCTTTGCTGCGACCTGTTCGTGACACGTGCTTCGGCGAGAGATCAACTTGCGCTCTGGCTTGGCGCCGGACTGAGAAATCACGATAGGCTCGAAGCTCAGGGGGAGTAGGCGACAGCTATCTGTCGGGGAACATGCCTCTCCTCAGACGTTGACCATGCATAAGGGGAGTGCAGGCGGTGTTCGCTTGTGCGGTGATGGGCCGGCGCGAGAAATGGGAGTTTCTTGGCTGCCCGCACGCTGATATATGAATCAAAGTGAATATATGCCGGGGGTGCGGCCGATACCGCGCGTACCGGCCGATAGCTTCGCGCGACCTCGGCTATTCGCACGCCTTGATGCATGGCCTGACATCACCGTAGTCACCGGACCTTTTGGCTCAGGGAAAACCACCCTGATCGCCTCCTGGCTGCAGACCAGGGAAGATCGTTCACTGTGGTGCACACCAGATCTTTCGGGGTATCTCCCCATGAACGAGATCAGTAGCTTCGCAGCTGCCGGCCCGGGCATCTTGGTGATTGATCATGCAGAACGGCTCAGAGCCTCACAGTGTGAATCACTGGGGCACGTCATCAACGCTTCGCCACAGCTTCAGGTCGTACTCGCGAGTCGGCGCGCGCACACCGCGGTCGATATTGCTCCGTGGTGTGAAGCAGGGATCAAACTGATGACCGCTGCTGACCTGCTGATCACTGAAACTGAGATTCGGCACGCATCTCCAGGTCTTCCTGACGAGGCGTACGCGGCGCTGCTCAGCCGGAGTGCCGGACTTGCTCTCGCAGTGAAATCAGCACTCGAAACACCGCAACACACGGGCGCGATTCTTCGTGAGCAAGTCAGGCATCGGCTCCGCACCGAGCTCGAGGCCATTTTGGGCGATTACCGGACTGCGGTACGTCTGGCACTCGTACCGCAGCTGAATCGTCGAGTGCTGCTTGCGTGGCGGCTCTCACCGAGACTGCTCGATCGGCTCTGCGAAGGTGGTGTCGCTGCCGGAGAGGGGGAATGGGTACGTATTCACCCCTTTATCCGCGAGATTCTTCGCGAGGATGCAGACCGCTACTTGAGCGACCACACACAGCGCAAAGATACTGCCGACGCGCTCCACGCCTCATTGATTGCGGAAGCCCCCCTGGTCGCACTTGAGCTTGCGCTCACGAGCGATCAGATCGAACTCGCAAACGAGGTTGCGCTCTCGCGCATGGTGGAGCTGCTTGAAACTCGCGTGGACTCGCTGGCGGTGCTGAGCAAGGTGCCGCTGTCGAGGGTTCGCGGATATCCGGCGATCATCATCTTGCTCATCATGCTGAATTACGCGCATCCCGATACGCGGCCACGAGCGATGCAGCTCATGGCAAGAGAGGCGTTACTGCAACGAGTGAAACCTTCGCGGAGTTCACATCGAGAACGCGTCGTCTATCGGGCATTCGAAGCAGCAGCGATGCGTTTGATGCCCTTCTCCGGAGACGCATTGGCGACACTGCGACGGGCGTATGCCGACTTCGCGGCACTGAGCGATGCAGATTTTGAATCGTTGAACCGGCTTGGCCCGATGATTTACGTGCACCTCGGGGTGAGCGCGTTCTACCTTCGTGGTGTCTCGCTCGCGCGGGAATGCTTTGAGCTTGCCGACGCTGAGCATGCGAGCGCTGGCAGGGCAGACCGGGTTGATCCGCTCAGTATGCGGGCTGGACTCGCCGCGCTCAATGGTGAGGTGCCGCTCGCCCGTCGCCTCATTGCGGCCTCAGAATCCCTGCCGTGGCCGATGAATTGGCGCGAGACGAACGTCGCCGACTTCCTCAACTTGGCGCGAGCAATCATCGCCCTCGATGATGGTGATCTTGAAGCGGTGTCGCAACACCTTCACGCTCGAGCGCAGGTGGAGGAGCTGAGTGAGCACTGGCGACTCTTCGCGCTCGTCTCTGCACGTCGTGACGTTCATGCCGAAGAGGCAGAACTCGGACTCCTCCGGTTACGACAGCTCCGCGATCTGCGCGGAAAGCAGCAGAGCACGCCGCTCGATCGGAGCTTTCTCGATGCTGCCGAGGCGGAACTCTTGCTTGCCGTGGGGAAGCTAGAGTCGGCCAGGAAGATCGCCGCGAGGTCAGCAAAGCACGGTTCACTCGCGAGGAACCTGCTGGCCAGAATTGAACTTGCCCTCGACCGCCCCGCCGCGGCAGCGATTCAAGCGACCAGAGTGATCGAGTCTTCGACGGCGCCGCGTCACCTGCTTGAAGCCGAGTTGGTATTGACCTGCTGTGCTCTGCGTTCTGGTGAGATGTCTGAAGCACACTTGAGTGCCAACCGCGTGGTCGAGATGATGAGGATCTCCACACTCAAAGCGCCGATGGCTTCGATCCCGCCGCAGGATCGACTGGGGGTTTCCGAGTTCCTGAGGAGCCTTGGAGTGACCGAATCCGAGTTGCAATCGAGTGCACTGCATTCGCCAGCACCGGGCCTTGCCGATCCGGTGCCACCGAAGCTTACGCCTCGCGAAACCACCGTCTTACGAATGCTTGAGCGAACCGGTTCGGCCGATGAGATTGCTGCTGAACTGTTTATTTCACGCAATACCGTGAAATCGCAGTTGCGTAGCGTGTACCGCAAACTTGACGTTTCTTCTCGTGATGCTGCCCTCACGAAGGCTGCGCTGCTTGGACTCCTGACGCAGCAGCTTGAAGAGCAGCCGCAGGCCTCGTGATCGCACTGTTGTCTTCCGCGGGCGGGAGTTCACTGGTGACCTCTCGCGGCCAGTACGTGACCTTCTGATCCGAGCGGCGAGCGCGGGGAGAGGCCCCGGGGTGAAGCTCAGGGTGAAATACCGCCTGCGTGGTGAATGGGGTGTCTGGCCCACCGATTGACTGGGGAGTTGCGACTCCCACGTGCAGAGAAGGATCTCTCACGCCCGGGGTCGTTTTGCATGTCTACGCAAGGTTTGCGAGGCAGCGTCGAGACCGATCTGGATCTTGAAGGGGAGCACAGACCACAGATGAGAGAACACACACCGATGCGCCGCAGGGGAGTGGCGCGACGCGTGATTGCGATGCTGAGCATGGCCGCGCTGAGTCTTGGCTTGATCAGCGTGACCGCAGGAACTGCGCAAGCCGCGAACGCCGGGATTGCGATTGATGTGCTGCACAAGGGGCAGGTAGTCGGCAGCAACGCCACCGTGCCGGAGGGCGACGGTATCCAACTCCGCGTGCAATATGACGCGAAGCAGAGTATCGCCGGCGAGAAAATTACGATCTCTCTCCCGCCGTCAATCACGGTGAATGGTCAGTTGCCAGGAAACGCAGCAGTTGAATCAATGCTTGCGAATCCAGATGGAACCATCACGGTGACTTTCGCGAATCCTATTCCTGAGGATGTCACGGAGGGCGCGTTCGTCATCAACCTCACTGCTGAGCAGGTTGACCACGAGACACCCTCGCCCATCAGCTGGACGATCGGCGATGACAAGGGCGGAGTCAACCTTGTCGTAGAAAACGTGGAGCCTCCCGTTGTCGAGGTTCCCGACAGCTACCACAAGGGTGTGCAGCCGAGCAATCTGAACGATTACATGCGGATCGCTGGTGCGCCAGACTATGAGTTCCTTGGTCTGAAGCCAACGATTGCCGATCAGGTATTGACCTACACGCTCGTGCTCGGATCCGCACAGGCGCGCACTGGATATGAGATCGCAGACCTGCTCGGCGACGGTCTCGCCTATGTGTCGAACTCCTTCGTCACCACGCTGACGACGGTGAACGGCACCGCAGCGCACGATTTCACTCCGGTCATCACCGGAAACGCGTTCTCCGGAACCGTCGACGTTCCTGCGCAGTCCACGCTGCGGATCAGCTATGAGGTCAAAGTCACTGATGTGCAGGCGCTTGAGCAACTACTCCATGAGCGGTTCACGGACCGCCACAACCAGCCCGGCGATTACTCCGTCACGCTGGCAAACGAGGTCACGTTCGGGGGCACCGAGTCCCGTTCTGCACAGGTATCGTTGAGCGGAAACATCCCAGGCGTTGGAGTGGGGGACAACTTCGCGAAACGCGGCAACTGGACGCTGCAGGATGTGCTTACCGACGACCAGGGCAATCTGTCGCCCGCAGCTGAGATGGACTACGTGCTGCACGCTGATCTGACTCCGTGGGACAAGCGCAACCCGAACTTCACACTGCATCGAAACGTCGTCATCAGTGACACCCTGATTGAGCAGGCTTCTTGGCGAACCGGGCCGGGCTTTATCTCTGTCGCGGGCGCGGGGCCAATCGTGGCGCTGAGTGAGGCGGCCGGTTTCAGTGGCACCGCAGAAGACTTCGCGGCAACTGCCTACGTCGGCAAGTTTGCTCTCGTGGGCAATCAGCTGCTGATCAATGTGGGGCAAGACAACACGACAGACATCGACATCACCGTTCGAGCTCAGCTTGACACTGTGGCCGGTCTTGCTGCTGGCACCAGCACCGTGGTTGGCGGTACCCAGTTCCCTTGGAACAACCGTGCATCATTCACCTACGCGGATGGCGTGACAGTGGATCGTGAGCACAATGCTGCAGTGGTCGAGTTGCCGGAGGATTACGAATCAGGAGTGAATGATTCGGCAGCCTTCAATAAGACAACGGCATCTGACGAGGTTCGAGTGAACCCAGGGGAGCGGGCGCAGATTCCGTACCGCTTCACGATTGATACGGCCAAGCCACAGATTGATCCACTGCACAGCAAGATTGTCGATGAGGTAGACACCTCGGTGTTTGATATCTCCGACCTCTCGACGATTCCTGTCACTGGCAGTTACGGCGGCACCGCGTTGGCGCAGGAGCACTTCGCCGTGAGCACAGACAGCGCAGGCAAGCTCGTGATCGAGTTGAGCGACGCGGGAAAGAATCTTGTCGCTGCACAGGATGCTGGCCAGAAGTGGATCGTTGACATTACCTTGACGACGGTGACGTTCACGGGCAAGGAGACGTTTGAGATCTATAACCGCGCGTCGCTGCTTGGCGAAAAGAGCGACTGGGACTACTGGAGCGATCAGAAATCTGAGGCGACGTCTTTCGGTGATGAGGCAGAGATGCGCAAGCGGATCTACGACACCGAGACTGGCAGCTGGGTGTCGAATCTTGACGCCTTGATTGAGCACGGCGAGTTCGTCGCACCTCGGTTCGTCTACTCGATTGAGTTGATCCCGCGCGGAAACTACGGTCAGCAGTTCCCTGTCACGATCTTTACCCGCCAAGATGTGCTGCCGAGCAGCGTCGAGTTCCTCGGATTTGTAGACGTTGACGCTGCGGGAGTTCCCAACGACCAGGTGCTGGCGGAGAACGAGATCGAGTTGAATGGCAATGTAGTGGTTGATTATGCCGCTGGTGCGGTGACGATCCGTCAGAAGCCGGGCACGAATCTTGACCCAAATCAGGGGCGTGTGATCGCATACTTCGCGGTTGAGGGCAACGACACTTCTCAGCCGATCGTGAATACGATCGCTGGATCGACCGCGACGATCTACCCAGTTGGCGACCCGAGTATCAGCATCGTGAAGTGGAGTGATGAGGGGGAACAGCCTGAGTACGATGCTTCTGGCGCACTGCTGAACGATGGTTTCGAGGGAGACTTCGACAAGGCCCCAGGTAAGGAGCTTGCTGCGGGGGCTCGTCAGAAGATCACCTTCACGATCTCTAACGACGGTCGTGAATCGCTGCGTGACATCCAAGTCAAGGATCAGGTTCTTGCTGGAGACGCGAAGCTCATGGATCTCGTGTGTGAGTTCCCCGATGGAACTACCGGTACTGAGTGGTCAGGCAATTTCGAGATTGGCACTCAGTTCGAGTGCGTCGGAACGCTGCAGGGCGTGGCTGTAGGTGCGAAGCACAGCGACCGGGCCTCAGTCACCGCCGTTGGCGCACACTCGGGCAAGAAGGTCGATGACGCTGATGTGTGGAACGCTTTCGTAGCACCCGCTCCTGCGGCACCCGGGTCCTCAGGCCTCGTGAACACCGGCGGTACTTCGCTCTGGTGGCTTGGTGGGGTAGCGGTGGCGTTGCTTGCCGCGGGTAGCGCCGTCGTGTGGCGCACACGCAAGACGCGTGATGCGAGCTAACGCACGATCGTAGCTCTTCTTGCCAGGGGCGCCGTTCTTTCGCGAGAACGGCGCCCCTGGTGTGTTCGCTGTGGCGTTTCTGAGGGAACTTGCGGAGCGGTGGTGTTTGGAATCACCCGGCTGGTGTCACGTTATGTCAGCTTTGCAAGCCGTGGGCTGCGTGACGAGGATCGCGTACAGCGATCGCTGCGTGATGCGCATACGTGCGAGACACCGCGAGCCACGCACGCGTGGCGTGGGCTCCACGGCAACGCGCGCTGCGTCTCGCGTAACGCACAGATGCCTGCACGGTGACGCCAGCTGGATGTGTGCGGTTTCTTGATCCGGTGGGCGTCGTGGTTGCCTGGCCGTCGCGGTGATACTTCCAGTGAGCTGCTCGAAAGCTCCAAGGTCGTAACGGGCTTGCTGGAGCCACTGCGCTAAGGCTGGGCTTGCTGGAGTTAACGCGCTAGGGCTGGGAACGAATGGGCAATACTGGAGGCGCGACGATCCCTCGAGACGGTGCGAGGCAAGATCAAGAGAGTTCGATAATCTGTATTATGTCAGTTTGGCTGATTCGATCGAAGTCGCCCGACGCTGAAACTCCTCCCTCAGCGCCTCCGGCACATCCGCGCTTTGTCGATACGCGTGAAAGTAATCGAGATACAGTGCGGCAGATTGCTCGGCAATCAATTTGGTCGCCGCCTCCGTTGAGGAAAAGCCGTCTGTGCGCCAAGCAAACGCCGCAGCAACAAGCTCCTGCGCCGCACCACTTGAATGCAGATACCACGAGACGGCCGCCTCGTTCAGGCCAATCTCCCCCGTCGCGAGCGTAAAACTCAGCCGAACTGGAAACAAGACATACTTCGATGCGGCACGCGGACCCGCGCGCACGAGTTCAGCGGCGGACTGTGCAAGGTACTCGAGAGCAAACTTTGCCGCCCCGAACTCAGCTCCTGCACGCACAAGTTCTGCCGCGCTCGGAAGTTCGCCCAAGGATCGCAGATCCTCACCCCACATCAGGACGCCAAATCGCATCAGATCGGCCCGATCCACTGCCTCCAGTCGGGTATGCGCCTCGTTTCCGGTGCGCAGATGCGCAGGATCAGCCCAAAAGACAGACACCCGCGCTGTGAGCGGCGAGTTGAATGACGCAATTGCAGCTGAGGTAAGTTGCCGCACCCGCGCACCAGTCTCGGCATCAAGCTGATGCAAGACCAGCGCAATGTCGATGTCACTTGATTTCAGCGCAAAGCCGCCGTGGGCCAGGCTACCGAGCAGAAATGCGCCGGAGAATTCCGATCCAAATTCTGTCGCTGCCTGCTGCGCGACCGCCAGCGCAATCTGGCGCGCTTCCGCCTCGCCTGGGTTCATCCGAATCATTGCCATTGCTCCGGTTCTACGCAGCCCCTTGTGCGCCTGAGTGCCATGAACTGCCTACTGCAACCATAGCCGGTGCCTGCGACCCTGAGGCACCGACACCACCAACCGACACCGCCAACCAACACCACACTGCAACGCGTGGCCAAGGCGAAACCTCGCAATCGTTCCCAGTGAAGCTCCAGTGCAAGTGCCTTTTTCTCACACATGTAGACAGGACTCCCAGCCTGCATGGCAGTTCCACCCGATAGTTTGGAGAAACGTCTCGTGACGGAGAACCGAAAGGCGATGCAAGCAATGGTGATTTGGCGACGTTGGGTCTTCCCCATTCTGATGGTGCTCGCATTTGGGGCGATCGCGGCTTCGCTCACAAAGATGGCGTTCTTCTCGGCCGACGATCAGTCCACGATCAGCCCCGGTGGTTCCGTTTCTGATCCCGTGGTCTCAGTAGAGACCGCCACCATCGTGAATAACCTCTCTCTCCAGGGCAAAATTGCCAGGGACAGCGACACCACGCTCCGCTCCACTTCAAGCGGAAATGTGACCGCGGTCCACGTGGGAGACGGAGGTGTCGTCGCTGCCGGACAAGCCCTCTTTACCGTCAAAATTGAGAATGGCAACAGAGTCGACGTCGTCGCCCCCGAGTCAGGCCGACTCTCAGGCTTCGGTATTGTCGCGGGGCAAGATGTCACCACCGGCACCGAGATCGGCAAGCTCACCCCGGACCGTTTCCACCTTCTCGCCACAGTCGAACCGGTTCAGCTCTATCGCCTCCTGAACGCCCCCGCAGAGGCCGAGGTGACGATCACGGGTGGCCCAGCTCCGTTCGTGTGCACAGGCTTGAGCACGCAGGTCTCAGAGGACGGCGCGACGAGTGTTCGTTGCAGCATTCCCGGCGATCAGATCGTGTTCCCTGGCCTTCCAGCTCAGCTGAATATTGCGGTGGGAACCGCAGAGAACGTGCTCGCCATCCCAGCAACCGCGGTCAAGGGCGGTTCCGGCACCGGCGTCGTCTGGCTCGCTGGCGCAGATGGGGCAACCACCGAGACGAAGGTTGAACTCGGCGTGAGCGACGGAACCCTGGTGCAAGTGCTTTCTGGCCTGAACGAGGGTGACCAGATTCGCCAGTTCGTGCCCGGGATTGCTGCTCCGGTCGAGGAGTTCTGCTACGAAGTCGCTCCTGGTGAGGAAGTCTGCGAGACGGGCACTAGCTGGTGAGTCTCATTGAGATTGACGGAGTCTCGAAGCACGTCGAGCTCCCCGATGGCAGCCGCCTCGATATTTTGCACGAGATCACGATGCACGTCGAGTCCGGCGAGCATGTCGCGGTCGTCGGCCGAAGCGGATCAGGAAAAACCACGCTGCTCAACATCCTCGGACTCCTCGACTCCCCCTCCTCGGGATCGGTGATCTTCGACGGCATTGACACGGGAAAGCTCAGCAAAGCAGCGCTCGATCGCAAGCGCGGAAGCAGCATCGGCTACGTCTTTCAACAGTTCAATCTCCTTTCGGGACTGAACGCGCGTGAGAATGTGATGATGCCGCTCGGCTATGCAAGTGGCCAGAAGTTTTGGCACCGCACGCAGCTGGCCGAAGCGATGCTTGATCGTGTCGGACTCTCCCATCGGCTCGACTCCATGCCCGATCAGCTCTCCGGAGGTGAACAGCAGCGGGTGGCGATTGCGCGCGCGCTCGTGCGCGGTCCACGCATGATCCTCGCCGATGAGCCGACCGGCGCCCTGGACGTTGAGACAGGCACCACAGTGATGGAGTTGCTGGAAGAGGTTGCGAGCGAGAATGGTGCTGCGCTGATCACGATTACGCATGATCCGAGCGTTGCAGCTCTCGCCGCACGTAGACTTCGGCTCGATCTTGGGGTGCTTTCCGCAGATGAAGGAGGCGCACATGTCGCGTCGCAGTGAGCGGATCGATAACGACGGCACGTGGTCACGTCTGGCGGCCGCGTGTGTCGGCACCTTTGGTGAGGCCTGGAGCGAGCTTCGCACCCACAAGCTCCGGGTTATCCTGAGTTTGATCGGTATTGCGGTGGCAGTTGCTGCGCTCACAGCGGTGGTGGGGCTTGGTGAGTTGCAGAAGCAGGCGACGCTCGAGAACAGCGAGCGATGGGGCGGCAGGATCGCCACGCTCCGCATTGATACCCACACTGAGGATGGTGCCCCGGTTGATTGGAACGCCGCGGATCAGCGTTTTTCTCAGGTCAATGAGCGCTATGGGTTCACGCACACCACGCGCCTGATCGATGGCCAGGTGCAGGTCCCGGTGCAACTGCCTGAGGGTGTCACTATGGTGCCCTCAAGACAATTTGATCCGGCGTATCCCACGATCCACCGCATCAAGCTTAAAGACGGGCGTTGGTTTCGCGGCGACGACTCCGAGCTCCTCGCTCCCCCGGTCGTTGTCTCCGAACCGCTGTGGGAGCGACTCGGCAGCCCGCCACTTGCGTCGCATCCTGTGCTCAACATGACAGATGCGTTTACCGGAAGTTACCAGATCGTTGGAGTGCTGCCGAAAGCCGGTGAATGGGATCAGGAATTGCGCGTCGACATGCTCTATGACAGCTATCTTCAGCGCGTGGGAGCTGTTCCGAAAGAGGTCACAGTTGCCCGCGAGGTCTGGATTTCGGGCAAGCAAGCCTCTGAAATCGGCCCGGTACTCGCGATGGATCTGCGCGCCGGTCTGCCCACGGGCGTGAAGGTGTCAGTCTCACGCACGGATTCAGGGGCCAGCCCTGATTTTGAACAGAGTTACTTGATGATGCAAATCATCACGAGCGCCATTTCAAGCATTGTCTTGCTGCTCGGTGGGCTGAGCCTGGTGAACATCCAGCTTGTGGCGATGCGTCAACGGATCCGCGAAATCGGTGTGCGTCGAAGTTTTGGCGCGAGTAGTGCCCGAATCTTTTCTTCAGTCATGATGGAGAGTGTGGTCGCGACAGCGGTAGCGGGTGTGCTTGGTATCGTGCTGGCAGTGGCAATCGTTCGCAGCCCGCTGATCATGAACACGCTCTTTTACGGGTTGCAGGACGTTCCACCATTCCCATTCTCGGCAGCCCTGATTGGCCTCGCTGCTGCGGTGCTCACCGGAGCGCTCGCGGGTCTGGTTCCTGCGATTGTCGCGACACGGGTCAAGGTCATCGACGCAATCAGGTACTAGCTTCCGGGGCTCGCGCCCGAAGACCAGAGGGCGCTACTCCCCCGCGCTCGCGTGTCGCTTCGTCGCAGACACCCAGGTATCGAGGGTGCGCAGTGCGGCACCCGAGTCGACGGTGTGTGCGGCGACATCAAGGGCGTCGCGAAGACGTTCCAGGATCGGACGGTCCACCGATTCCGGGTCGCGCACGAGGTCGTATGTCACGATTCCAGCGGCAGCGTTGAGCAACACGATGTCACGCACCGGGCCGGTTTCGCCCTCGAACACACGACGAACGGTGGCCGCGTTCTCTTCTGGTTCGCCTCCGATCAGATCTTCCATCCGCGCCCGTGGCAGCCCCAGATCGCGTGGATCGATATCGTGCTCGGTGAGCGCTCCCCTGCTGACTTCCCAAATGTGTGAGTGTCCGGTGGTCGTCAATTCATCGAGACCATCGTCACCGCGGAACACAAGCGCGGTTGCCCCTCTGAACCGGAAAAGATCGGCGAAGAGTGGTGCGCGCGCGAGGTCTGCGACGCCGGCTGCTGTGGCTTCTGGCCGAACAGGGTTGCAGAGCGGGCCAAGGTAGTTGAATACGGTCTGGATGCCCAGTTCTGCGCGAACCGGCGCGACATGGCGAAACCCCGGCAAGAATCGTGCCGCATGCACGAACGCGATGCCCGCCTCTTCGAAGCTGCGCACAAGAGCATCGGGTTCGAGTGACAGGTCAATTCCGAGTGCGGTCAAGACGTCAGAAGATCCTGACTTGCTACTTGCCGCCTTGTTCCCGTGTTTTACCACGGGGATTCCGCTCGCTGCGGCAATTACTGACGCCATCGTCGAGATGTTGACGGTGCCGAATCGATCGCCCCCGGTGCCGACAATGTCGAGCGACATTGCTGGGAGTGCCACTTCTTTTGCCTCGGCAAGAATTGCGTCGCGAAACCCCACGATTTCGTCAACGGTGACACCCTTGCGCTGCAGCGCGACCAGGAACGCACCCATCTGTGCCGGGGTCGCGAGTCCCGTCATGAACTCCCCCATGGCCCAGTCTGCTTGGGACACACTGAGGTCGCCTCCCTCAAGCAGCGTGGTGAGTACGACAGGCCATGTGCGTTCTTCGAGCATATATAGATACTAATTGCTTCATCTCGGCCCTGTGCGCCCACCACGCCACGACTTCATCTGATGAAAAGGAATGAGGAGAAACCCGGTAGGCTGGCAAAAACGCACAGCGGATAGTTCGGCGCGCCGTGTGAATGTGAAAGATACACACCAAACTTTCAGTCATAATGGAGGGGTGACGACAACCACCATGAATACTCAGTCAGCCGTGTCTGCGGTAAAGCGTCCAAATACGGTCGCTGTGGGCACGATCGTATGGCTAGGCAGCGAGCTTATGTTCTTTGCTGGCCTATTTGCCATTTACTTCACGCTTCGCGCGATGAATCCTGACCTTTGGGTCGAGCAAACGGAGAAGCACAACTTCACCTTTGCGCTCATCAACACCCTGATCCTGGTGGCGTCGTCGTTCACCTGCCAGGCAGGTGTGTTTGCAGCAGAGCGCATGCAGCCGTACGCGACCGGGAAGTCTCCAGCGAAGTGGGGCACCGTCGAGTGGTTCTACCTCACCTTCTTCCTCGGTGCGATCTTCGTGTCAGGTCAGGCGTGGGAGTACGCAACCTTCGTTTCCGAAGACATTCTCTTCAACGGTGATCCATATGGTTCGGCGTTCTACCTCACCACAGGCTTCCACGGCATCCACGTGACCCTCGGCCTGATTGCGTTCCTCTTCGTGATCGGACGTGTCTACGCGGTCAAGAACTTCACCATGAAGGAAGAGACCACTGCGGTCGTCGTGTCTTACTACTGGCACTTCGTCGACATTGTGTGGATCGCGCTGTTCATCGTCATCTACGTGGTCAAATAGCTCAGGAGTTACCGAGAACCATGGCCCTCTTCAAGAAGAACACCAGCAAGACTGGTCGTCGTCACCCGCTCGCAACCGTCGCCCTCGTGGCAGTCGGCCTGCTTGTCACCGGTGCCGCATACACCGGGTTTAACCAGACCTCCGCTACGGCAGAGGTTGACTGGACCAAGTTCAGCCAAGATGAGAAGAACCTCACCGCTGGCGAGAAGCTGTTCGGCGCGAACTGCGCCACCTGCCACGGCCTGAACGCTGAAGGCACCAACGATGGCCCTTCATTGATCGGCTCTGGTGCGGCTTCGGTGAACTTCCAGGTTGGTACCGGTCGTATGCCTCTCGCTTTCCAGGGCCCACAGGGCATGGTGAAGCCAAAGCAGTTTGACGAAGAGCAGACTCTTCAGCTCGCTGCTTGGGTTGCCTCGCTGGCTCCAGGACCAGATCTGCCAGACGCAAAGTACCTCCAGGGCGATAGCGATGTCGCAAACGGTGGTGTGCTGTTCCGCATCAACTGCGCAATGTGCCACAACGTGGCTGGCGCTGGTGGCGCACTGACTCAGGGCAAGTGGGCACCAAAGCTCACCGGTGTTCCTGCAACGCACATCTACGAGGCAATGGTGACTGGCCCGCAGAACATGCCGGTCTTCAACGATGCGAACATCACCCCAGAGCAGAAGTCTGACATCATCAGCTACCTCAAGTACATCGAGGATCAGCCTGCAGTCGGCGGTCTGACGCTCGGATCGATTGGTCCAGTGGCTGAGGGTCTCTTCATCTGGGTCATCGGCCTCGGTATTATCGTCGCGCTCACGGTGTGGGTCACTGCGAAGTCGAATTAGTCGACAACGCACAGATCATCATCGTCAAGAACAGTCAGTAAGCAAGGAGCATCATGGCAGAGGAAGCGAAGAACAGCGGCAGCGATAACGCCGTTGTCCCCGCTCAGAGCCACGACAACGCAGGCGCAGCGGTAGGCACCGCGGTAATTGCGCACGATGTCGTTCAGAACCCCGGTCTTCCCCCGCATCGTAAGCGGGTCACCGATCTCGACCCGAAGCGTGAGAAGCGCGCAGAGCGCACGGTATACACGCTTTTCTACCTCTCAATCGCAGGAAGCTTGGGCGCCGTACTGGCCTACATGTTCTTCCCGATTGAGACCGGCGAGCTGTGGCAGATCCGTCTGCACACCATGTTCGTCGGACTCGGCATGACGCTTGCTTTGCTCGCAATTGGTATCGGTGCAGTGCACTGGGGCAAGGCGATCATGGCTGACCACGAGTCAATCGATGAGCGTCATCCGGTGCCGAGCGATGAGCCAACCCGTGAGGCTGCTGCCGAGGTCTTCGAGCTCGCAGACAAGGAGTCGGGCTTCTCCAGGCGCACCCTGGTTCGCAATAGCCTGATCGGCGCGCTCGTCGCGTTCCCGATCCCGGGTATCACCCTGCTTCGCGGACTTGCTCCGCAGGATCAGGATCCGGTCACCCTGCTGAAGCACACCATGTGGGAAAAGGGCACTCGCCTGGCTCGTGACCTTGGTGGTGCCGAGGTCGGCGCCGCTATCAAGGCAGCTGATGTCACCATCGGTTCGGTGTTCCACGTGGTTCCAGAGAACCTTGACCAGGCAACGCATGTGCTTGATGAGAAGGCAAAGGCGATTGTCCTCCTGATCCGTCTCGATCCAGCAGATCTCACCGAGCCTGAGGACCGCAAGGACTGGTCGTACAACGGCATCGTCGCCTACTCCAAGGTGTGCACGCACGTTGGCTGCCCCGTTGCTCTGAACGAGCAGCACACGCACCATCTGCTCTGCCCTTGCCACCAGTCGCAGTTTGACGTGAGCGACCAGGCAAAGGTCGTCTTTGGCCCAGCCAAGCGCCCACTCCCGCAGCTCCCCATTACGGTGGACAGCGAGGGATACCTGGTTGCACGTAGCGACTTTGAAGAACCTGTCGGACCTAGCTTCTGGGAGCGCCTCAAGTGAGCACTGTGACTACCCCTTCCACGCAAAACCAGAGCGGATCGACGTTTACCGCTAAGGCTGCAAGCTACATTGACGACCGCACCAAGATCGGTGTCGCTGTCAAGGAGTTCGGACGTAAGGTCTTCCCAGACCACTGGTCGTTCCTGCTCGGTGAGGTTGCGCTCTACAGCTTCGTTGTCATCCTGCTTTCGGGAACCTTCCTGACCCTGTTCTTCCAGGCGTCAATGGTTGAAACCCACTACAACGGTGCATACATCCCGATGAAGGGTGTAGAGATGTCGGCCGCCATGGCTTCGACTCTCGACATTTCGTTCGGGGTTCGCGGCGGTCTGCTGATGCGTCAGGTGCACCACTGGGCAGCACTACTCTTCGTCGCCTCGATCGGCCTGCACATGCTCCGTATCTTCTTTACGGGTGCATTCCGCAAGCCTCGCGAGCTCAACTGGCTGATCGGCTTTGTGCTTTTCGTGCTCGCAATGGCTGAGGGCTTCACCGGCTACTCGCTGCCCGACGACGTGCTCTCGGGTAACGGCCTGCGAATCATTGATGGCATCATCAAGGCGATCCCCGTGATCGGCACCTACCTGTCGTTCTTCTTCTTCGGTGGCGAGTTCCCCGGTACTGACATTGTCGGACGTCTGTACATGCTGCACATTATGTTGCTGCCTGCACTTGTGATCCTCTTTGTCGCACTGCACCTCGCGTTCGTGGTCATCCACAAGCACACTCAGTACCCTGGCCCAGGCAAGACCCAGCAGAACGTTGTTGGCTTCCCCGTGCTCCCTGTGTATGCAGCGAAGGCCGGCGGCTTCTTCTTCATCGTCTTCGGCGTGATCATGCTGATCGCTACCTTTGTGGGCATCAACCCAATTTGGAACTACGGACCATACGACCCATCACCGGTGTCTGCTGGTACCCAGCCTGACTGGTACATCGGCTTCGCCGACGGCATGCTGCGTCTGATCCCACCTGGGCTCGAGACCGAATGGTTCGGCTACACCTGGTCGTGGAACATGCTGATTCCGCTCGCGCTCATCGGCGTCTTCCTGATCCTCGTCGCCATCTACCCATTCGTAGAGGCTTGGGTGACCGGAGACCAGCGTGAGCACCACATCCTGGATCGCCCACGTAACGCTCCTACCCGTACCGCTATCGGTGCTGCCGGAGTCACCTTCTACGCAGTGATGTGGGCGGGCGCAAGCTCGGACCTCATGGCAACTCACTTCCAGCTTTCGATGGAAGGCGTGATCCACGCGCTGCAGCTGCTGCTGATCCTTGGTCCAATCGTGGCGTACATCGTGACCAAGCGGATCTGCCTCGCACTTCAGAAGAAGGATCGCTCGATCGCGCTGCACGGCTACGAGTCGGGTCGTATCGTTCGCCTGCCAGGTGGAGAGTACGTCGAGGTGCACAAGCCAGTGAGCGAGTACGAGCGCTGGGAGCTGGTGAGCTACCACAGCTACGAGCCGCTCATGCTTCGTCCGAACGATGATGGACGAATTCCGTTCTCACGTCGCCTGCGGGCAGGCTTCAGCCGCTGGTTCTTTGAGGATCGCGTGGTTCCCCCAACTCAGGGTGAACTCGAGCAGGCTGAGCACGAAGGCCACTAACGCCAAGTTGCTACGAAGTGAGGCCCCGTCCGGTTTTCCGGATGGGGCCTCACTCGTTTGTGTACACCATCGCTCATCCACAGCCGATGCAAGCCTCGCCTCCCCCACTGAAGCCAGGCGCTTCACCTTCTGAGCCCTCACGATCAGCCTCGCGTCTCCCGCGCACACCCGCATGGGCCATGCATCTCCCCTATTCTGCACAACCCGAGCCTCCCGCGACCAACGTACCGATCACCTTGGTCGCAGCAATAGACGCTGACTGGACCGCACACGTCAATCCAGCCACAGACATGCCAGTCCCATCACGGACACGCCAGTCCCATCACGGATGCGAGCATCTCTAGAGGTAAGAGGCAGCAGCACTCGTTGCAGGCCGCGGCCTTGATGCAGGCCGCACACGCGATACAGGCGCGCGTCGGCCGCAGAAGCATCCTATCGCGTCGGCCGCAGAAGCATCCTATAAGGACGCTGTGCAAGACGAGGCACGCTGCATCCCATGTGTGCAAGCTGAGTGCTTACCCCGCAACACGACACTCATGGATTGCAGGCGGCTTCCCACATCCATCAGTAGCCTCGTGGCAGGTATGGGCGCCAACACTCGTCAGGATTGACGCGAGATCTCCCGCTCACGAAATCGTGGTTGCCTGGCAGTTGTGCCGCGACGATCCAGGAAAGAGGCGATCACGCAGCGCCAAGGAAGGCTAAGCGTCTATTTGTGCAGAAGAGCCGTGAACGTCGTGCTGAGAGCGCAATATCCCTGTCGCCGCGGCGGTCACCAGCAGCGACAGTCCGCCAGTCCCCTGCGGCGCTGAGAGTCGACGGAGAAGTTCGCCCAGTTGAGGTTGCAGCTTCGTGTCGTGGCTGTGGGCGATGCACTGGAGCACGAACTCCCCAAGCACTTGTAGATCAGAGCTCAGCGGAGCGCTCGGGGCGATGTGAAAGTCAAACTCACGAAGTCTGGTGACGACCTCGTTCCCGCACTCGAAAAACAGATCTTGTTTGGTGCGGAAGCTTGCATAGACATGCGGTTGGGGCACATCGGCAAGGGTGGCGATCGCTGAAGTCGAGGCGCCGTGATACCCGTGCTGGGCAAACACGCGAATTCCCGCTTCAATAAGCCGTGCCCGATTCTCCCCTGGACGACGACGGACCCTGCGGCTCACTGAGTGAGCGGCAGGGTCTGCGCTGTGGTCTGATGAAGACATGGGTGAGCCGGAGAACTAACCGAGCTCGAGCACCTTACGATAGTGCTCACCAACTGGTTCAAAACCACGATGGTTGTAGAAGGAGCCGATGCGCGCGGTTGAAGCAGAAAGCTGACGGACACCGCGGCCCATGCAGTAGTGCTCGTTGGCTTGCATCAGGCGATCGCCAATGCCGTGGCCACGTGCGTCTGCGTCGACGACGATCTCTTGCAAGTGCGCAGTCAAGCCAGGTGCGTGCAGCAGGCGAGACACAGTGAGCAGGGAATAGCCAGATACTCGGCCGTCTTGCTCTGCAACAAAGAGCACATTGGTCTCTTGGTCCCGGTGGCGAAGCACGTTATCGAGCGCGACAAGAAACTCGTCACGCCCGATAGGTTCGCGCCCAGTCTGATACTGGACGGCGAGGGCGAGAAGCGCCGGAGCGTCTTCTACTCGCCCTCGCCTAATAGTGATAGTCACGACTAATGCGGACCAATCAGCGAGCGAAGTGCCCGCGGTAGTACTCGTACACCCAGCCGACGACTGCGAGCAGCACGATCGGGAGTGAGAGGAAGCTCAACCAGAAGTTGAAGCCGATGCAGAGACCGAGGATGACCAGTGACAGCGAGAACGCCAACACGAGCGGCCACCAGCTCCACGGGCTGAACTCGCCGAGCTCAGGATCGCCATCATCGATGTCGGTGTCCTGACGGTCCTCAACCAGTACGCCACCCTGCTTCTTCTGGACAAGCCAGATGTATACAGCGATCATCGCGGTCAGGCCACCCGAAAGCAGGATTGCCGTCGTGCCGGCCCACTCAATGTAGCCGTGGGTGATCAGGTTCCAAACCGTGTACATGGTGCCCACGATCAGGAAGTAAGCAGTCAGGATCCCGAAGATCACAATGTTTGACTTCATGGTTCTTCTTTCCTTTCCGCGTTACTTCGCCTGAGCGAGCGCAGGCTCGCCCTCTTGTCCGGGCTGCTTCACGCCACTGACCTCAGGGTGGTTGAGATCAAAGGCAGGAGACTCGGAACGGATACGCGGGATCGAGGTGAAGTTGTGGCGTGGCGGTGGGCAAGAGGTTGCCCACTCCAGCGAACGTCCGAAGCCCCATGGATCGTTTACGGTGACCTTCGGCGCGTTGCGGGCGGTCAGGTAGACGTTGAGGAGGAACGGAATCATCGAGACGCCGAGGATCATTGCACCTACGGTCGAGAGCTGGTTCATCCAGGTCAGGCCGTCTTCTGGCAGGTAGGTGTAGTAACGACGTGGCATCGCCATGACGCCAGCCCAGTGCTGCACCAAGAAGGTGGTGTGGAAGCCAATGAAGAGAATCCAGAAGTGGATCTTGCCGAGGCGCTCGTTGAGCATCTTGCCGGTCCACTTTGGCCACCAGAAGTAGAAGCCCGAGAACATCGCGAAGACCACAGTTCCGAAGATCACGTAGTGGAAGTGAGCCACAACGAAGTAGGTATCCGAGAGGTGGAAGTCGAGTGCTGGCGAAGCAAGGATGACACCGGTCAGACCACCGAAGACGAAGGACACCAGGAAGCCAAGGGCCCACAGCATCGGAGTCTCGAAGGTGATCGATCCGCGCCACATGGTGCCGATCCAGTTGAAGATCTTCACACCGGTCGGAACGGCGATCAGCATCGTCATCAGCGCGAAGAACGGCAGCAGCACCGAACCGGTGACGTACATGTGGTGAGCCCACACAGTCATCGACAGGGCAGCAATCGAGATGGTCGCGTAGATAAGCGTCTTGTACCCGAAGATCGGCTTACGGCTGAATACCGGGAATACCTCAGAAACAATACCGAAGAACGGTAGCGCAATGATGTAGACCTCGGGGTGGCCGAAGAACCAGAACAGGTGCTGCCAGAGGATGGCACCGCCTTCTCCGTTAAAGATGTGTGCACCGAAGATACGGTCTGCTGCGAGGCCGAAGAAGGCCGCTGCGAGCACTGGGAACACGAGGATAACCAGGATCGAGGTGATCAGGGTGTTCCAAGTGAATACCGACATACGCCACATGGTCATGCCTGGCGCGCGCATGGTGATGATGGTCGTGATGAAGTTCACGCCACCCATGATCGTACCGAAGCCGCCAATGCCCAGTCCGAGCACCCAGAGGTTGCCACCCACGCCGGGTGAGAACGTGACGTCAGAGAGTGGCGCATATGCGAACCAGCCGAACGAAGCCGCACCCTGAGGGGTGAGGAAGCCGCCAACTGCAATCAGCGAGCCGAACGTGTAGAGCCAGAACGCAAGAGCGTTCAGACGTGGGAACGCCACGTCAGGAGCACCGATCTGCAACGGCATGAGCACGTTTGCAAAGCCCGCGAAGAGCGGAGTCGCAAACATCAGCAGCATGATTGTGCCGTGCATGGTGAACAGCTGGTTGTACTGTTCCTTGGTCGCTACGATCTCGAGACCGGGAGCGAACAGCTGCGCGCGGATGATCAGAGCCATGAGGCCACCAATCATGAACCACACGACCGAGCTGATCAGGTACATGTAACCGATCACTTTGTGATCCGTGGACGTAAGCCACGAAACGATCACGTTGCCCTTCTTCATCTTCTTACTCTCGCTTCTCACTACTCGTTCTGAGCCTTAGCTTCGTCACCGAAGAACTCGTCCTGCAACGGGTTGTAGTCGAGGCCGACACGACCCTCGTACCCAGCCTCACGCTGTGCCTTGACGTATGCGTCGTACTCGCTCTGCTCAACGACACGAACCTCGAAGAGCATCATCGAGTGGTACTCGCCACAGAGCTCTGCACACTTGCCCATGTACGTACCGGTCTCCTGAGGAGTGACCGACATGTAGTTGGTCTGGCCTGGGATCATGTCCTTCTTGTACAGGAACTCGACCACCCAGAACGAGTGAATGACGTCACGAGTCTCAATGCGAATCTCGGTCTTCTTGTCAACCGGCAAGTACAGCACCGGCATGGTCTCAGGAATCGCAGAACCGTTCTCATCGGTCTGCACCTGAACGCCCTGGAAGTACACGTCGTCGTTCAGGTAGTTGAAGTCCCAGCTCCAACGCTTACCGATAACTTCAACGACGTTATCTGGGTTCTCGTAGCGAGCCTCGATCTGCGACATCTCTTTGGCGGTAAAGCCGAAGAACGCGAGGATCAGGATCACTGGAACCACAGTGAAGAAGGTCTCGATGGGCATGTTGTAGCGGAACTGCACCGGAAGACCGGTCTGCCCCTTACGGCGACGGTAAGCAATAGTCGCCCAGAGGATCAACCCCCAGGTGATGACACCGACACCGAGCAACACGATCCATGAGTTAACCCACAAACTGGTGATGCCCGGAGTGTGCTCCGTAGCGTTGGTTGACCCTTCGGGGAGGAATCCCCGCTGCTGGGCCGGTGTACAACCGGCAAGGACCAACGCAGCAGAGACTGCAACGCCGGTCAGGGCCCATTTCATTCGACGATTGGGACGCACCGCATACCTTTCGAAACTGACTGTCGAGTTGCCTGCAAGCAGACAAAGCTGATGACTCTCTGGAATAGCTTAGCGCGAAGCTGAGGGTTTACTGAACACGAGGCAGGGGTGTCGTCAGCTGAAGCTGTCGCCACAAGCGCAACTTCCCTGCGCATTCGGGTTGTCAATGGTGAATCCCTGCTTTTGAATCGTGTCTTCGAAACCAATTGTCGAACCACTCAAGTAAGGAACACTCATCTGATCGACCACGACCTGCACTCCCGAAAAGTCAACGACTGCGTCGTTGTCAAGAGTGCGTTCGTCGAAGAACAGCTGATAGATCAGGCCCGAGCAACCACCCGGTTGCACGGCGATACGAAGGCGCAAATCATCGCGTCCTTCTTGATCGAGAAGCTTACGAACCTTCTCGCGTGCCGCATCGGTGATTGTCACCCCATGCGCAGGCGTCATTACTGTGTCGCTCATAGCTTTAGTCTACCTCCCTTGGGCGGTATCCTCGCGCACCATGACGCACTATCCTTGATACAGACGAATAGCGTATTTCGGTGTGCCCGAAACACGCGCAGTGCGAAAGGAATGGCGTGGCAAACAAGAGCACCGCTGAATCGGGAGCGGCCGAACAGCAGCCCGAAGAGACCACCCCCACCGGCAAAGGTCGCCCAACTCCGAGCCGGAAAGAGGCGCAGGCCGCGAAGGCGCAGCCGCTTGTTGGATCCCGCGACAAAGCAGCCCGAAAGCTTCAGCGCCAGAAAGAAGCTGAGCTTCGCGAGCGCGCCCGCACGGGAATGATGCAGGGCGACGAGCGATTTCTTGGACCACGCGATAAGGGTCAACAGCGTCGCTACGTTCGTGACTATGTAGACGCACGCTTCTCGCTGGGTGAATTCCTCATTCCCGCGATGCTCGTGGTGCTCATCATGACGTTCCTTCCCGCACAGTGGCAGGTCATCAGCCTCTTCGCGATTTGGGGCTACCTTGGCATCTCAGTTATTGATGCGGTCTTCCTCGGACTGCGCCTCAAAGCAAAGCTTGGCGCCAAGTTTGGTGAACAGAACGTGCAACCGGGATTCCGTTGGTATGCGGCCATGCGCGCCTTCCAGTTCCGGATGCTTCGCATGCCGAAGCCTCAAGTCAAGCGTCTTCAGTTTCCTGAGTGATTTGGCGGGCTGACCGATCACGAGCCCGCAGGGCGTCGCCGACTCCTCGAGAACAGACCAGAAATGGCCTGTTCTGTCTTCTTCGTCGCGCAGGTGAAGCGTCTTGAACGTGCTGCCCGATCGGCCAGCCCGTTGTGGTCCCCCCCCCAACCTAGAGTGTCCCGCTTTCGAAGTGATCGAAACCGGGACACTCTTCGTATGAGCAGATTGATCCCTCCACGCAGGCGCAGTGAGGGCGATCCGCTACGAACGCACTAGCGCGAGCGCGAACGCCACCCCGCCTTCACGAGACCGCGATTGATCTCCCGAGCCCACAGCGGACCCTCGTAGATAAAAGCAGTGAATCCTTGCACCAGGGTTGCCCCCGCTTCGAGTCGCTCGATCACGTCTGCAGCGGTAGTGACTCCCCCAACCGAGATCACACAAAACTCCGGATCTGGCGCGGTCTCACGAATACGATGAAGCACCTGGAGCGAACGCTCTTTCAGCGGCGCTCCCGACAACCCGCCCGCGCCCATGTCCTCCACGGACGATGCAGATGCCGACAACCCTTCGCGAGACACTGTCGTGTTCGTGGCAATGATGCCTGCGAGGCCAAGATCCAGCGCCAGACGCACGATCCCGTCGAGCTGCTCATCGTCCATATCAGGTGCGATCTTCACGAGCAACGGCGTTGATCCAGCGACACGCTGCACTTCACTCAGCAACGGCGCGAGCGAATCAAGTTCTTGGAGGCCACGCAAGCCGGGCGTGTTGGGAGAACTCACATTGACTGCCAGGTAGTCAGCGATCGGCGCAAGTCGCTCAGCACTAAAGACATAGTCAGGAACGGCGTCTTCAACCTCTGTCACGCGGCTCTTGCCGATGTTCGCGCCGATGATGGGGCGATGCTTGGCAAGGCGGGCGCGTTCGATTCTGGGCACCGCATTCGCTGAGCCCTTGTTATTGAAACCCATTCGATTGATGAGGCCGCGATCATCAACAAGCCGAAACATGCGCGGCTTGGGATTTCCCTCTTGTGCGTGCCGTGTCACCGTGCCAATCTCGACATGCCCGAAGCCCAATGCACCGAGCCCGAGAATTCCCTCGGCGTTCTTATCGAAACCAGCGGCGATACCAAAGGGGCTCGGAAACTCGAGGCCAAGCGCACGCACGCGCAAGCTGCGATCAGGCGCACACACCATGCGGCTCAGTCCGCCCGCGATCCCAGCTGCCTGGATCACCGGAAAGGCGAGGTGATGAGCAGTCTCTGGGTCTAGGTGCCGCAGCACAGTGTTGAAAAGCGCCGGATACATTCGCACGATTATTCGTTCTCTTTCTTTGTGTCAGCGCTCTCGTTCAACACTGGAATCTGACCGGTGCCGGGAAACTGACGCAGCCCTGAGATCGCTGCTTCAAAGTCTTCGAGTGACTCGAAAGCTTGGTAGACGCTTGCGAAACGCAAGTAGGCGATCTCATCGAGCTCGCGCAAATGCGGGAGCACGGAAAGGCCGATGTCATTCGCATCGAGCTGGGCCTGGCCAGTGGAGCGCACCGACTCTTCCACTTGCTGTGCGAGCACGGCAAGATCGCTTTCGGTCACGGGGCGCCCCTGACATGCCTTGCGCACGCCACTCATCACCTTTTCACGGCTAAATGGCTCCACCACACCGGATCGCTTGATGACAGTCAGACTCGCCGTCTCGGTAGTGCTGAAACGACGCCCGCACTCAGGGCATTGGCGACGACGTCGAATGGACAGACCATCATCACTGGTGCGGGAATCAATCACGCGACTATCTGGATGGCGGCAAAAGGGGCAATGCACCGGCGTTACCTTTCGTTTTCGAAGCGAGCAGAAACTGCCTCGCCGTGAGCTGGAAGGCCTTCGGCAGCGGAAATTGCAAGCAGTGGTGCATGCACCTCTTCGAGCGCATCACGGTCATAGGCGATGATCTGTTGCGGGCGCAAGAAGGTGTGCGCGCCCAGACCCGCTGAGAATCGTGCGGTTCCGCCTGTGGGGAGCACGTGATTTGATCCTGCGAGGTAGTCGCCCAAGCTGACCGGAGTGAAACCTCCGACAAAGATTGCACCGGCATCACTGATTTGCGCGAGCACGTCATCGTTCTGAGAAGTTTGAATCTCGAGGTGCTCCGGGCCGTAGGCGTTACTGACTCGGGCCGCTTCAGCGAGTGAATCCACGAGAATGACAGCCGACTGGGGGCCAGAAAGCGCTTCTTGTGCACGATGTGCGTGCCTGGTAGTAGACACCCGCCGTGTCACTGCGTCTCGAACCTGCGCAGCGAAGTCTGCCGAATCAGTGACCAGCACAGAAGCTGCCGCCTCGTCGTGTTCTGCTTGGCTCACCAGATCGGCCGCGACGAACTCTGGGTTCGCTGAAGCATCGGCGATCACGAGGATCTCGGTCGTGCCGGCTTCGCTGTCGATACCCACGAGTCCCGTCACTGCCCGCTTTGCGGCAGCCACGAAGACATTTCCTGGGCCTGTCACCACGTCTACAGGTTCGAGACCAATAGATGGAACACCGTAGGCAAATGCCGCGATCGCGCCAGCACCACCAATGGCATAGACCTCATCGACACCAACGAGGGCAGCCGCCCACAGCACAGACTCGTGCGGCCGTCCACGATTGTCGAGCTGCGCGGGCGAAGCGAGCGCGAGGCCCTTCACTCCTGCGGCCTGGGCAGACACTGCGTTCATCAGCACAGAAGACGGGTACGCGGCTTTGCCGCCTGGCGCGTACAGCCCCACTCGTGACACCGGCTGCCATCGCTGCGTGATGGTGGCGCCATCGTTGAAGCGAGTGATCTGCTCGGCAGGGACCTGTGCAGCAGAGGCCACTCGTAGCCGAGCGATCAACTGTTCGAGGGCATCGCGCAGTTCAGGCGGGCAACTCTCAAGCGATGCCTGGATCTCCGCGGCGGGGATGCGGAGCGCATGATCCGAGACCCGATCAAATTCGCGCGCCTGCTCGCGGAGTGCGTCTTCGCCTCTCTCTCGTACAGCTTCGACCAGCGGACGCACCTGAACGGTAGCGGCAGCGGTGTCGACGGCAGCACGAGGCACCAGACGAAGCAACTCAGCGCGGGATAGGTTCTGACCACGTAGGTCGATCGTACGAAGCATAGCTTGCCTATTCTATCGTGGGGTTGCTTCAAGTATTCCGAGCCAGATCAGCTCGCGAACACCGGTGACGAGAGCCTCAGCGCAGGCGTCCGCATCAAGTTCAAGAATCTGCGCGAGTGCTTGGGCGATCTGGTGTAGCGTCAGGTCACCATCGCAGGCCCCTACAGCAGCGGCAAGCAGGGGATCTGCGTGGACGACACGAGCCAGTGGCTGTGTGCTGTGCAGCTGGATCGAAAATGGCGCTTCCTGCCCAGGACGATGCTCTCGGGTTTCAGTGACCGTGTCAGCGCAGTACCACGTGTGTGCCAGCAACTGAGCATCGGTCATCAGGGATGCCGAGACTGCGGTCTGGAACACTCGATCGAGCGTCGCACCGAGCCCGACCGTGGCAAATGCTTCGGGCGCATACTCGGTGCGGAGCAACGGCTCCCCCGATTGCTCACGCATGAAATAGCGTTGTTGCTGGCTATCGCTCAGGCGTTGCAGCTTGATTGAACCGAGGCCAATTGCGGTAACCCGGCGGGCTGCAAAGTCACCGAGCCACGCCCGCATGAGCGTTGAGAACTCAGGATCGCCCGCTCTCACACCGCCGTCGCGAATCCATGTTTCTGCGTATTGTTCGGGTGCGAGACGGTCACGCTCGATCACCCAGGCTGCCAACGGTGCGCTGTCAAGCTGCGCTGCTGAGATCCACTCAGACACCCGATGCAATCCTTGTTTTCCCCAGTGGCTCTCCCAATTGGCCAAGCACACGAGCGTGCCGCCGTCGCTCAAGAACTGCGGCGCTTCAGCAACCACGCGGCGCGCGAGGTCGTCACCCACGAATCCGGCATCGCGATACTCGTAGCGGGCGGTGGTTGCATCCTCGCTTCTTGGAGTGATCACAAAGGGCGGGTTCGAGGCGATCAAGTCGAATCGCTCCTGCGCGACGGGCGAGAACAGATCGCCCAGTCGAAAGTCGATCACGATGTCGATCTCGTTCAACAGCGCATTCGCTCTGGCCATCTCGATCGCCCTTGCGGAGATGTCGGTCGCTACGACCTCGGTCACACCGGCGCGTGCGAGAGAGAGCGCAACGATTCCACAGCCTGTCCCCAAATCAAGCGCTCGCTGCGGCATGCCGTTGTTGTCGCCGAGTGGCAGCTGGGCAAGGAGTGAGCGTGTCGCTCCCCCTACCCCCATCACATGGTCGGCCCGGGCCGGGCCATTGCGTAGCTGATCGTCAAGATCCGAGAGAACCAACCAGTCGTGTGTAGCGGTCTCATTGTTTGCGCTCGGTCCAGGCAATTCGACTGGATTGAGCGAAAGTGCCGCTGTGAACTGCCCGGAGATCGCTTGGCAGATCCCGAGTTCCGCCAAGCCAGCGCTGCCCAGACGCGGAAAAGACGCGTCCAGCTGAGTTGCGCTGAGCGCTTCGCCGAGCAGAAACAAGCGGATCATCACAGCGAGCGCCGATTCCTCGCGCTGCTCGAGCATGATTACAGCGGGCTCGCTCACGCCGCGAAGCCGAGCTTCATCTGCGGCCTGGCCAAGCAGCGCACGGACGGTAGTCGCTCGATACTCGGCCTGAACAAGATCAGCGCGCAGGTCTTTGAGCTGTGAATCTGCGAAGGAAAGAGGTTGCAATAGGGCCACCGTGCGCCTTTCGTGGAGGGATCCCGGGTAACACGATCTTTCAGAGCGCGGTTGACGACGAGAGTGTGCTCCCGTCAAGGAAGGAACACCGGGAAGCTCGACGAGCGCTGTGAGGTGCGACCGCGTCTCTGGGACGCCGGAAAACAAATAGGTGCAGCGGGTCGTTCACCTGCCTGAGATGAACGACCCGGCACCTGGGCGTCACGACTCAGCGAGCAAACGCTGAGGTATCACCGATCAACCGCGTGTGGTCGGCCGGAACGGGCTCTACAGCGGCAAGCGCCACCTCTGCGGCAAACTCGGAGACGTTGTACAACTTGCCTGCCGACTCGCGGCGCGCTTCGATGGCGCCAGGGTTGGCACGCTCAAGCAAGGTCGCCGTGACAGTGCCCTCGATCATGTCGCCTGAAACCACTACAAACTCGATGCCGCGAGCTTCGAGCTCGGGGATCCGCTCGCGCAAGGCATCCTCACCCGCACGCTTTGACAACGCCACCGGCTCATATTCGGGCATTGTCGGGGTCGTGTGAATAAAGTGCGCTTGGTGACTTGTCACGAAGACGACGCGGGATCCTTCGCCCAGAAGGGGCAGCGCTGCATCAAGCACGGCAAGCTGCGCGTCACGGTTCAGTTTGAGCGCGTAGTCCTCAGCCATGCCGCTCTCCATCCCGCCCGAAGCGTTCAGCACGAGAATGTCGAGACCGCCGAACTCTTCCTGCACCTGAGCAAACATCGCCGCGAGCGAGTCAGCATCGGTGAGGTCAGCACCCTGCACGAGGGCGCGAACACCCAGCTCCCGAAGTTGAGTCGCGAGCTTCTCTGCGCGGGGCGCCTTATTGCGGAAGTTCACCACCACATCGGCACCTGCGTTGGCGAAATAGCTAACAGTGTCAGCGCCGATGCCGCGAGATGACCCGGTGACCAGGGCGCGCTTTCCTGAAAGGCTGCCTGCTGCGAGCGGCTGAGTCAAGATGTCTCCTTCGGTAAGAGTGGTCGGAACACGACAAGCGTGCTCCCAATGTCATTAAGCGTATCGGTCGAAATATGACGATACGGACACGAAGTCTGTTGCTTCACGGCTTCGAGCGCTAACCTGCAAGGAACAACAGCCGTTGCGACGTGATGCCAGGCTCCTGGCATGCGAGACATGGAGGTAGACATGGCCGAGCGAACTCTGCGCGGATCGCGCATTGGATCGACGAGTCTGCAGGGCGACAAGGGCATCGAGTTTTCACCGCGAAAGCGCGTTGAGTACTTGACCGATCGCGGAAACAGATTCTCGGTCATGTTCGATTCTGAGGCCGAGGTGCCCCCAGAGTGGTTTGATCCTCGAAGCGGCGAACTCGGTTTTCTTGACGACGAAGCCGGAAAAGCCGCCCGGGAAGAGTTTGAGGAAAAAGGCCAGAACCAGCGCACTCACTGGGACATGCTGCTCGAACGCCGCAGCCGCGAAGAACTCGAAGAGCTTCTTGAAGAGCGTCTGCAATTGCTTCGCGCGCGTCGCGGCGCGTAATACGAGAACCTAGCGCCGCTAGGCATCGCGGTCGCGACGAGCATTTCCTTTGAGTCGTCGCAGCCCCGCGACTCCAGCGGCGGTTCCCAGCAGTCCGAAGGCTACCCATGCTCCAGCTACGAGGGCGCCAAATTGTAGCGCGGGTGTGAGGCCCTCGACGAGTGGAACTTCGGCGTACAAGTAGCCAGCGGTAAAAGGAACAAGCTCATCTGCCAGGCTTCCGTCTGGAAGAATGATCGCGCTCGTGCCCACAGTTGACACGTTCACCACCGCACGGCCAGTCTCAATGGCACGCAACTTCGCTATATGTAGTTGCTGGGCGCTCTCGTCTGTGCGTCCGAAGTCGGCGTTATTCGTGGGCGCGAGAATCAGTTGAGCTTCGCCCCCACCGTCTTTGCCGCCCGCACCATTCATGAGCGCGACAGCCTGTTCGTCAAAGGTAATGTCAAAGCAGATCGCTACCCCGGCACGCACCGTGCCCACGCTCGTCTCAAGCGGCAGCACCGCCGGCAACTGGCCAAAACTGTATTCAAGCTGGACAAGATCCACGAGATCGGGAGCCAACGCTCTGAAAAACGCGCGATTTGGCATGTATTCCGCAAACGGTACGGGCCTGCGCTTGTCATACCGGAGGTCTGAGACACCAGAAGGATCGACCACCACCGCACTATTGGTGTAGCTATCGTCGGGATGCTGGAGCACAGAGCCAGCCACGATTGGAGCCTCGGCGCGGGTTGCCAAGCGCTGCATCTCGAAAGCCCGAAGCCGCTGCTGCGGCAATTGGAATTCTGCGGCGTTCTCGGGCCACACAATCAGGTCAAGCTGCTCGCCTCGCGCCTCAAGCTCATCAAGCATCTTGGACGTTGCCGAGAGGTGATCCTGAAAGACATCACCGTTCTCACGGTCGTCAAAAATACCTGACTTCGAGTTGCCCTGCACGCCGCCGACTCGGAGCAATCCAGTGCGATCCAACGACGCGATCGGAATTGCAGAAAGACCGAGGGCAAAAGCAGCGACAACCGCAAGAGCAAGGCCTTTCTTCAGGAAGCTCAAGTGACGTTGCAGTAGCACCGCCACCACCACCGCGCAGACAAATGCAAGTACCCCGCTCAAACCAGCGAAACCGGTCCAAGAAACAAGCTCAGCGAACGGACCGTTGGCTTGAAGCATGGCCAGTCTGCCCCACGAGAACCCGCCGTAAGGCCAGGTCGACTGCACCTGCTCTCGTGCCACCCAGATCCCGGCAGCAACACCTGCTTGAAGAAGCACCAGCCAGATGCTCGGCTGCACCAGCGCCGCAATCCCACGAGTAGCGAGCGCGGTCAGCAAGCCGAAAAGCGCAAACCAAGCAATCATCACGGCTGAGAGGCCAGCCCACGGCACCGGCCCAAGGTAGAGCGTGAGCCAAGAAATGTGTGGCATCCAGAACGCCGCCCCCGCCACGGCACCGAACAGCAGGCCTGCCCCGGCTGTCCGCTGCCAGACAGCAGCAAAAATCAACACGGTGCCAATCAGTGCACCCGGCCACCAGTTCACGGCGGGAGCGGAAAGATCAAGGCAGAATCCTCCAATTGCAGCCGCGCACAGTGAAAGCCACCAGGGAAGCGTCTGTGGCGCTCGAAGAGGAACGGTGTGCTTGCTCACGCGGCGCTCGAAGTCTCGACGATCCCGCGCCGAATCTTGCGCTTCGCCTCACGCGCGAGCACAGCCAAATGGGCGAGCCGATCCTGGTCGGTCTCGGCATGCTCGGTGGCCTGCGCAATCTGATCGAGCAAGTCGATCGTCTGCTTCGCCCAGCGCACGAAATCACCGGCACCAATCTCAGCCTCTTCAAGCGTGCGACTCAGCGTCCACCCATTCGCCCAGCCCTGCATCGCAGAAGCGAGCCCAGCGTGAGGCATCTCGGCCCCGCCAAGTCTGTGCCGCTCACCGACCTCGTCAAGTGACTCCCAAAGATCAAGGGTGCGCTCAAATGCGTGACGGAACGACCCACCAGGCCACCGCCCCTCAGGCTCATCATCTCGGCGTGGCTCGTAACTCAGCGCACAACACAGTGCCGCCAAGCCGCCAGCGTCAATCCCCCGCCAAGCGTCATGCCGCAAGCACTCGGCCACCAGCAGATCACGCTCACCGTAGACGCGCGCAAGCAGACGCCCCCACTCGGTGACCTCGTCGCCGCGCAAATACTCAAGTTCGTCGAGCGCGGCCACAACGCGATCAAATGTGCGAGCAATCGTGCCGCTGCGCGCTTCCACGCGGCGACGGCCCCGCTCGATCTGCTTGCGCAGCTTTCGAGCACGATCCTCCCAACGTTTCTTGTCGGCACCGGTCGCTCGCCTCGCGGCCCTGTCATACCCGGCCAATGATTCTTGCTCTGCCCGCAACTGCCGAGCCTGATCGACCACATCGCGATCCGCTTGGAACTGCGCAAAACTCAATTCAAGCGTGTCTCTCGCCCGATCGTGTGACATTCGTTGCAAGAGGTTCACTGCCATGTTCGGCGTCGGCTTAAAGCTCGACCGGACGGGGAAGGAACGTGCCGCCGCGAGATGCGCGACCGCTTCGAGATCCATGCCGTCGCCCCACACCACAATCGCATGGCCTTCATGGTCGATACCGCGGCGACCAGCGCGGCCTGTGAGCTGGGTGTACTCACCCGAGGTCAGCGGCACTCGCTGCTCGCCGTTGTACTTGTCGAGACGCTCGATCGTGACGGAACGCGCGGGCATATTGATCCCGAGCGCAAGGGTCTCAGTGGCAAACACAAGTTTGACGAGGCGTCGCTGAAAGAGCAGCTCTACCACGGCTTTGAACTGGGGCAATAGACCCGCATGGTGGGCCGCGACACCGCGTTCCAAGCCCGCGATCCACGAACTTACTCCAAGAATGCGAAGGTCGTCCTCATCGAGGCCTGCGATGGCCTGGTGGACAATTCGGCGAATCTCGTCGCGTTCTTCACGCGTCGTCAGCCGAATCCCCTCAAAGAGGCACTGCTGGACAGCCTGATCACAGCCGTTTCGACTGAAAATGAAGACGATACCGGGCAACAAACCGGTCTCTTCAAGCGCACGAGCCATATCCGAGCGGCGGATCCGTTTCACCCGACGCACGGGCGCTCTCCCCCGGCTGCGATCTCGCTGCGATCGATAGCGCTCGGAGCCGCGATCACGCGAAGCACGGTTGCCCCGCGAAGTGTCGCCGTCGCGATCCCGCGCGCTTCTTGCGAGGCTACGCAATTCGGGGTTGAGCTTTCCGCGTTCGACAAGCTCACCATCGGCATCCACATAGAGCGGCAGGAGCGCCTTCTCAGTAAGCACATGCTGGTACAGCGGCACCGGACGGTGCTCGCTCAACACCACATCAGTGTCGCCTCGCACCGCGTGCATCCAGTCACCGAACTCTTCTGCATTCGACACTGTTGCCGAGAGCGAGACGAGACGCACCGACTCAGGCAGATGCAGAATAATCTCTTCCCAGACTGCGCCCCGCCAGCGGTCGCCAAGATAGTGCACCTCGTCGAGCACAACAAAAGCCAAGTCAGCCAATGCGGCGCTCTCGGCATAGATCATATTTCGAAGCACTTCGGTGGTCATCACGACAATGGGGGCGTCGCCCCGGAGATTCACATCTCCGGTGAGGAGACCCACTTCGTCTTCACCATATTCGGCGCAAAGCTCACGAAATTTCTGGTTCGAGAGCGCCTTGATAGGGGCCGTATAGAAGACCCTCGAATCCTGCTCTCGTCTAGCAAGATAGACCGCAAACTCTGCGACCGTGGTCTTGCCCGACCCCGTAGGAGCGGCGACCAGCACACTCCGGCCATCCTCAAGGCGTTCACACGCCGTTCGCTGGAATGCATCGAGTCCGAAGCTGATCCTTTTCTCGAATGCTTCGAGTGCAGGATAGTCGTTCACGAATTGTCTCCGCTCGTGCTGACGTCGTCGAGTTCATACTCGGCGAACTCTTTGTCGCGTTTCTTGTCAGCGATGCGATCGTGCCAGATGGCCACACCGGCAGCCGCGAAATACAGCACCACAATCGGCGCCGAAAGAATGAACATGCTCATCAGCTCAGTCGCGGGGGTGGTGATCGCGGCGAAGGTGATAATCGCGATAATGGCGATGCGCCACTGTTTCAGAATGGACTTCCCGCGAACAACGCCCAAGAAGTTCAAGAGCACCAGCAACACCGGCAGCACGAAGCCAACACCCACGGCGAAGAGCAGTTTGAAGGTGAAGTCGATATAGGTACGCGCATCCATGTTGAACGCGTCTTGCGATTGCTGAAAACTCGCCATCAAGCGCACGATATTCGGCAAGACCGTCCAGCCGACATACACACCTGCAAGGAACAGCGGCACCGCTGCACCGAGAAACCCGACAGCATGCCATTTCTCTCGGCGCGTCAGGCCAGGAACAATAAACGCCCAAATCTGGTACAACCACACCGGACTGGCAATGATGACGGCGATCCCGAGCGAGATTTGCACGGTCAGATCGAAGCCACTCGAAATATCGGTGTACATGATCTGCGCCTCGCGGCCATTCTCGCGCAATGCCTCAAGCGGCTGTCGCAGCATGTCCCACACCCACGGAGAGAGATACCAGCCGGCAACCATGCCCAACACGATGGCGATCGCAGAAATGAACAGTCGATTGCGCAACTCAACAAGGTGAGCGCCAAGACTCATCTTGCCTTCGGGATTCTTGCGCCCGCGACTCTTCTTTGCCACCCCGTCAGTCTAGTAGCGCGTAGCCGTGAATCGCCTCTTTACACGTCGTAACGAGCAAGTGCGCGAGCCGCCCACAAGCGCACAGCCTCGCGTGCAGCTGGAGGCGACTCAACAATAAGCTCACCGGGCGCCGCCTGCACCAAGCGAACAGCGACGGCAGGGTGCAGCAGCTCAAGTTCGGCCTCGCACCAGCCGCCGTCTTCGTGTGCAGTGACCCTGGGAGCAAAATCTGCGATGTTGCGAAGCGCCGCGGGAGTGAGGCGAATACGAGCGGTAAGTGCCGCTTCGTCTACTCCGGGCTGCCGTGTGCCAGCAGCCAAGGGTGCGCGATCCGCGGTCTCCTCACTCATGCGCACAGCGCGCATACGATCAAGCAAGAAGGTCCGCTCCGCTGAACGATCAAGGCAATACGCTCGTAAATACCAGGAGTCTCCCGACTGGCTCAACAGCAGCGGCTCGACCCGACGGTGTGTCGAGGCACCACTGGCATCCCGATACTCAAATTCAAGTCGTTGCCCCTGCGCCATGCTTGAGGTGATCTCGGAGAGCCGCTCATGCACCGGATCTTTGCTCGCGGTCACTGACCGCCGCGGACCGTCAATAGGCTGCACCGCAGCCAATTTCTCGGCAGTGCTCTGCGCGACCGTCTGCAAATGAACAGGCAGCATGGGAGTCAGCACATGCAAGCCGGCGATCATCGCCGAGGTTTCTACCGAAGAAAACCTTGGCGTCTCCTCGACCGCGACGATGTGCGTAAGACTCACCAGATCGTGCTGTTCAAGTGCGTCCCAGTCAATATCGAAGAGATCTTCGTGCTGGTACGTCTGAGTCTCGCCAGGCACCCCGGCAACCCCAAGAAATCGCACCAATTGGCGAAGCGCCTGCGGGGCAACATCAAACTCCGCGGCCAGTTCAGTGACGCTCGTTGGTCCATGCTGATCGAGATAGGGAATCAACGACATCAAGAGCATGACCCGGTCTGAAGTGGTGAATTGCCTAGCCATGTGCAGCCTCGCTGTGCTGGTCGCGAATCTGAGCAAGCAAGCGCACGGTCTCTTCACGAAGGACTTCTGGTGCTTCAACAAGGGCTTCTTCGCCATATCCGGCAAGCTCGCTGGCGAGCGCCGAATAGTCGAGCGTGCCCACCTCAATCTGCACGCCCGAGGCCTCTTCAGAAGCACGCTCAGCTGTCGATCCGCGTGGCTCAAGCCGGGCTTCGGCGGTTGAACCGCGCTCCACACGCACCGTGGCTCGCTGGGCATTCACGAGATCGAACATCTCATCGAGCGCGGGCTGGGCGCGCTCAAGCAACGCAGGATCAAAAGACTCTGGCTGCGCCCGCACCTCTGAGGTGATCCTCGACAATAAGAACACTCGCTCCGCAGCGCGCTCAATATCGTGGGCGACGAGATGCCAGCGCCCCTCAGCACGATGCAGTCGAAGCGGTGCAACAGTGCGATCGAGTGAGGTGTCCCTTCCTGGCAAACGGTACGAGAAGCGAACGATTCTCTGTTCATCAATCGCGGACTGCAGTGGAATGGCCGCCGCTTCACGCATGCCAAGCGAGGGCGCAATACCGAGATTGCGCACGTCAAGATTCACGCCGAGCGAAACCAACTTCATTGAGGCCCAGCGCGAAGCCGAGTCGAGACTGCCGTCACGCCATGCCAGAGAAGCCATTTTCAAGAGCGTGAGTTCTTCTGAAGTGAAGCGCACGCGCTCCGGCAGTTGCAGTCGATCCTTTACGATCCGGTACCTCATCAGCTGGTTATTGCCAGCTTCAAGCGGAGTCTCGATCGTCTCGATGGGAATACCGAGGTCACGCACTTGCGTCTTGTCGCGTTCGAACTGGCGCTCAATCGCGGGATCGGGATTGCCCGGGTCGTACCGCTCTGCATAGCCGTACACGCTCGAAAGCAGCTCAGATTTGGTCAGCCCTTGCGGGCTCGCCACGAGTGCGAGCACGAGACTGAACACTCGCTCCTCGCTTGGCACCCGCTTTCGAACTGACGAGCTTGCCATGCGGTGCCTAAAGTACGGCGAGAATGTCTACGACACTCACGCGTGCGGTGCCGTCACCCGTTGGCTCAATGACAACGACCTGCGAACCCACAGGATATCCGGTGAGCTGACTGCGGAAGCTTGCTCCCGTCTGTGCCTCGTCACCCTCAGCACCAAACGCCGACGGCAATTCGTCCCAGGTATTGCGAACAGACTGGCCTTCCCAGCTCACCGTCAAGACATTGCCGATGACATTGTCTGACGCAGCAACCTTCTCGCCAGCGCCCTCGATTCGGAGTGCACTCTTCGCCTTCGTGGGAGCCTGCTGGGGCGGGAGCACCATGCCCGGGCGTCCGGTCTCATCGTTCGTCACCGCGGGGAAACCAGTGGAGAGTGCGCGCATCTTGCCCTCTGCGCGTGAAGGATAGACGGCGTTGATTTCGGCGACGACAACCAGCTGGCCATCGACGCCCATCGCCATGCTGTCCTGAGGTGACAACTCGGTCACCACGGTGTCTCCCACAGCGGCACACAGCAACCCGCCGACCACTGGCCCCTGATCCGCTGAAGCGAGCAGAAGCTGACCGCGGCCCGAACCAAAAGTAGGGGTGACGTCGAGGATCTCACCGGTCTCTGCATTCACAAACGCCAGATTCGCTTCAAGCAACGAACCAGCAGTGACCACGTCAGCCTCGCCAGCTGCCTCGTCGGCAGAAGCGATAACGCTTCGGTGGGCATTCATGCTGCCACTACTCTTTGGCACCTGGATCGAAAGATCTTCTGCAGTCGAACCAGAAACGGTGACGCCATCAGTGAGCGCGCTTGGCAGGAACAGTGGCTCACAGGTCTCAGCCTGTGATGCGGCAGTACAACCGGTGAGCACAGAAGCCAACACAGCGGTGGCGGCGGCGATGGGAAGAACACGAGTGCGCATGACAACCTCTCGAAGAATGCGACAACTTACATAGCTTAACTGAGACGAGGGATCATTCCGCTGCGCCGCGCTCTTGCGCAAAACGCTGAGCCTCACGAACTTTCTTACGAAGCACTTTGTCGCTCTTGGCCCACTGACCAATCGACTCTTCGCTCCATTCCTTAGTGGTGCCGTCTGCATCCACCAAGTCGGGGGTCCAAGCGGCAACATCTTCGTCCGTGTATTCGCCCTTTGAAGCGCGACGCTTGAGCTGAGGGAGCTTCGCCCCGGGAGCAAGTCGACGTGCCGTGATCAGAAAACCAGTGTGTGCAACCATACGGTGATCCGGGCGAACCGCCAGGCCCTCAACATGCCAGCCGCGCACCATGGTTTCGTTCGCCTGAGGGTGTGTGAACAGGCCTGATCGGCGCAACTCCTCGGCGACGCGAGACAGCTGAGTCACCGTTGCGACGTAGCAAATGACGACGCCACCGGGCTTCAGAGCCTCGGCCACGACGTCAACGCACTCCCAAGGCGCGAGCATGTCAAGCACCACACGATCAACCGATGCGGGTGCACACGCAGCTGGCAGCGCATCCTGCAGATCCCCGACGGTCACGCTCCAATTGCATGGAACTGAACCAGAAAAGGCTGCGGCATTCGACCGTGCGATTTCGGCGAATTCTTCGCGTCGCTCAAACGACAGCAACTCACCGGTGCTCCCGATCCCGCGCAGCAGATGCAGCGATAGCGCGCCTGAACCGACACCTGCCTCTACGACCCGCGCACCGGGGAAGATATCGGCCAGTGACAAGATCTGTGCCGCGTCTTTCGGGTACACAATCGCCGCACCGCGAGGCATCGACATCACAAAGTCACTGAGCAACGGGCGCAACGCCAAGTACTCTTCACCGCTGCTATTGGTGACGACAGAGCCGTCCGGCAAAGCTACGAGGTCTGCATGCCTAAGCATTCCCCGATGGCTGTGAAACTCTCCGTCTGGCACCAGGGTCACAGTGTTCAGACGCCCCTTCGGGCCCGTCAATTGGACGCGATCGCCATAGCCAAACGGGCCGCTCAGGCGCGGCGCATGTGTGATTTCAGGCTCGCCTGAGGCGAGAGGGGTGTGCTCGGTCACGATGTGTGCTCCTCGGTGACACTCGAAGGTTCTGGATGAGCCAGCTCGGCTCGAATTGTGCGGTGCAATTGCCGCAGTTGGTCGATACTCATGTCGGCAAGACTCGGAATCAGGCGATGCGCCGGAGCCGAGTCTAGGGACACCATATTGGGAATTCCAATAGCCGCCGCGCCGGAACGAAATGCCGAGGTGAGGCCTGTCGGCGAATCCTCAAAGGCGATGCAGGCTTCAATGGGCACGCCCAAGGCTGCAGCACCCCGAAGATATGGTTCGGGATCGGGCTTCGCTTTCTCTACCTCGTCACCCGCAACGATGGCCGAAAAACTCCCGGCTGGGAGCATCGCGATGACTGCTTCTGCGAGCGATCGAACTGACATTGTGACGAGCGCGCAGGGAATCTTGGCCTGCGCGAGTTCGTGCAGGAGTTCCACTGCCCCGGGCCGCCACTGTGGTTCCGAGGATGCGATCCCCCGCGAAACATCGCGCACCCACTCGGCGACGATCTCATCAGCGCTGAGCGGCACACCGAGCTCTCGAAAGTGTTCGGCAGCCTCCCACAGCCCTGAACCAATCAAGCGCTCATGTGTCGCGGCTGTCATTTCGAGACCGTAGCGGCGCAGCATCGCCAATTCAGTCTCGATCCACAGCGGTTCAGAGTCGATGAGGGTGCCGTCCATGTCCCACAGAACTGCAGCAAAGTCGTCAGAAATCATCACTCAAGATTCTAGCTGGGAACTCAGCGCGCAGCCTGTGTGCGAGCACGAGGGCTATCCTAAGAGGATGAATGAGGCAGCACACAATTCCCAAGCAGAACGCGTGTTGATTGCCGCGTTTGAAGGTTGGAGTGACGCTGGCGCGGCCACCAGCACGGTGTTGCAGCATCTCGCGGCACTCACCGGGGCAGAGCTCTTGCATGCCATCGGTGCTGACGGCTTCGTCGACTACCAAGTCCACCGCCCAAAGGTAAGCTTCAATGCTCACGGACAACGGGTGCTCGAATGGCCCGAAACTCGTCTCTACGGCACGGTTCAGCGTCCCGGCACCGACACCGAGCCACGCAAAGACACCATTCGACGAATCAATGGCACCCCAGTCACCGATATCTTTATGCTCGCTGGTGTGGAACCCGCGAGAGACTGGAATGCCTTCGCTGACGAAGTCGTGGATCTCGTTGACATTTGGCAGATCGATACGGTGATTCTGATCGGTTCGCTTTTCTCAGATTCGCCTCACTCTCGTCCCATCATTACGACGCTCAGCAGTGAAGATGCCGATCTCCGGGCGCGCCTCGGTGCAGAACGCAGCGACTATGAGGGGCCTGCCGGGATCACTACGGTACTCGACATTGCGCTTGCCGAAGCCGGAGTGCCGTCAATGACCCTCTGGGCTCAGGTGCCCCACTATGTGCACAGTTCCCCCTCTCCGAAAGCCACGCTCGCCATTCTTGACAAGCTCGAAGAGCTGCTAGATGTGGTGATCCCGCGCGGAAATCTCTTGGCGGAGGCGACCGAGTGGGAAGCAAATATTGACCGTGTGGCCGCGAGCGACGAAGACATGTCGAACTACATTCGCACCCTCGAAGCGGCTCGTGACGCGGCGGCATCTCCCGAAACCACGGGCGAAGCAATCGCTCATGAGTTCGAGAAGTATCTCAATATCGAGCCCGATGCCGCACCTCATGACGAGGGAACAGACGGGCAGCAGCCTGACACCAATGCCTAGCGGCCGCGCCCTCTCCCCTGACTTCACCCGTTAGCACTCATTCGGGAGGCAGCGCCAGAGTTTCGGGAGGCAGCGCCAGAGTCCCCGCCTAGTGCTCTACCGGGCAGGGCTCTTCGCCGTGTGCGTCCATCTCCGACTCAGGCAGCAGGCGGACTCCCAACAGCGCATACACCGCATCAGAAATGAGCGCGGGATTATCTACTCCGCGATCCAGCGCCGCATCGAGCGTTGCAAGCATGACCGGCGTGTCGAGATCGTTCGCAAACGCCTGACGCAGTTGAGCAAGCACTTCGTGCGCGTCCAGCGGATCCTCCGATTCGCGCGCAACCCCTGCACGCCACGCTTGGAGCCGACGGTGCGCGGTCTGCAAATCCTCGTCGAACCATTCCCACTCCGAGCGATAGTGGTGAGCCATAATCCCCAGCCTGATCGCCGAGGGCTCGGCTCCAGCCTCAAGCAGACGTGAAATCAAGACGAGATTGCCGCGAGACTTTGACATCTTGTGCCCCTGATACGAGATCAGTCCGACATGGCAATAGGCGTGGGCAAGTGGAGTGCCAGAAAGCGCGGTGGCATGCGCAGCGGTAAATTCATGATGCGGGAATACGAGATCGCCGCCGCCGCCCTGCACGGTAAAGGCATTGCCGAGCGCACCGGCGGCAATCACCGAACACTCGATGTGCCAGCCTGGGCGCCCCTCACCCACTACGGAGGGCCAGCTCGGTTCACCTTCGCGTGCCGCGCGCCAGAGCAGCGGATCAAGCGGATCGCGCTTGCCTTCGCGGCGAGGATCCCCTCCGCGTTCTGCACTCAACTGCAACATGAGTGCCCGATCATAGGGCGCCACATCGCCCAGACGCCACTCGGTGGACTGTTCAGCCGAACGCACATCAAAGTAGAGGTCTTCGCCTTCAGCGTCTGCCGTTGGCACCGCATAGGCAAGACCAAGTTCACCCAGTCGGGCGACTGCGACGGCGATCTCGTCGATCCGTTCGGTGACCGCCACATAGTGAGCTGGAGGAATCATGCCAAGCCGGTACATGTCGCTGCGGAACAGCGAGATCTGGTCATCGGCGAGATGTTTCCAGTCGACCCCGGTCGCCGCAGCGCGTTCGAGAAGAGGGTCATCGATATCGGTGATGTTTTGTGCATACACCGTGTCAATGCCCGCATCGCGCCAGGCTCGCTGCATAAGGTCAAAGGCCAGATAGGTGGCGGCGTGACCCAGGTGCGTGGCGTCGTAGGGAGTGATGCCGCAGACGTACAGCGTGGCTTGCTCGTTCGCGATGGGCGGGTGTTCAAGGCGACCATTGGCAGTGTTGAAGAGTCGCGGCGGACGGCCAATTCCTGGCAGCGTCGGCAGCGTGGGCGCGGTCCAGGTTCTCACTGAGCGCTCCCGACTGCCGCAGCCGCGGCTGGTGCACCGTTTGCGTCAAGGACGCCGGTTGTGAGCAACACGATAATGAGGACGCCCAGAGCCACTCGGTAGATCACGAAGGGCATGAAACTCCCTCGCGAGATGTACTTCATAAAGACGCCGATGACTACGAGCGCGATCACGAAGGCGACGACAGTCGCGAGCAGTGTCGGCCCCATTGGTGTGCTCCCTGGGTCGCCGATGGCTTTGACCAACTTGTATCCGCCAGACCCAAAGACCGCAGGGATCGCGAGGAGGAAGGAGTACCGGGCGGCCTGTTCGCGGGTGTAGCCCATGAGCCGACCAGCCGTGATCGTGCCACCTGAGCGCGATACTCCGGGGATCAGCGCCATGGCTTGTGCGAAGCCGTAAATGAGAGCGTGCTTCCAACCCATCTGTGTGAGCGACAACTCCTGCTTGCCTACCCGATCGGCCCAGCCAAGCAGCAGGCCGAACACGATAAGTGCAATCGCGACAAACCAGAGTGAGCGCAGGGTGTGGTCGATCGCGTCCTCGAAAAGCAGCCCGCCAATCACGATGGGTACGCTACCGAGAATGATCCACCAGCCGAGAAGCGCATCAGGATCGCGTCGGGGCACGGCGCCCGTCAGCGAACGGAACCAGCGGCCGATAATCCGGGTGATGTCGCGCCAGAAGAAGACCACAACTGCCGTCTCGGTGCCGAGTTGGGTGATGGCGGTGAACGCCGCTCCGGCGTCGCCTATTCCCATCAGTTCACTGGCGATGCGCAAGTGCGCACTCGACGAGACCGGGAGGAACTCGGTGAGTCCCTGGATGATGCCGAGCAGAATGGCTTCAAAGATGCCCATGTGCGTTGTGTCCTCCGTCTGCTGAAGCCGATACCGGGTCCAGCAAGTTTGCGGGTTCTTGCTCTGGCCGTGCGAGAACCAGAGACCAGACTAACGTGGCTTCGTGAAATCTCAGTATCGACGCAGCAAGTCGGCGAGCACCTGATGACCAAAATCTAGCGCCGCAAGCGGAACACGCTCATCCACTCCGTGGAACATTCCCGGGAAGTCGAGATCGGCTGGGAGCCGTAGCGGCACAAAGCCATAGCCGGTGATACCCAAACGGCTCAGCGCCTTGTTATCGGTGCCTCCCGAAAGCAGATATGGCAGCACTTTCGCTTCTGGATCGTGAGCGCGCAGGCTTGCGATCATCGCTTCGACTGCTTCTCCTGCGAAGGGGACTTCGAGTCCGATATCGCTGTGCACGACTTCGATGTCAATGTCCTCACCCACGATTTGCTGCACCTTGTCAAGAATGCCGGGTTGATCGTTGGGAAGTGAACGCACATCGATGAGCGCTTCAGCAGTATCTGGGATGACGTTGTGCTTGTATCCGGCGTGTAGGACTGTGGGATTGCTCGTGTTTCTGAGACTTGCCTGAATGAACCCGCCCGCGGTGCCCGTGCGAAGCACAATCTGCTCAGCATCGACCGTTTCTGGGTCTTCTCCGTAAATCCTTGCAATCTCAGCAATCAATTCGCGTGTCGTATCGCAGAGTGCGACGGGCCATTGATGCCGGCCAAGAGCGGCGACGGCTTCGGCGAGCCGAGTGACGGCGTTGTCTGACCACACTCGCGAACCGTGCGCCGCTGTGCCACGAGCGCGCAAGCGGATCCAGTCAAGTGCTTTCTCTCCGGTTTGAATGAGATAGGCGCGTGTGCCGTTGAGGTCGATCGAGTAGCCGCCGACCTCGCTGATCGCGGTGGCTGCTCCGGCGAAGAGTTCTGGGTGATGGGTGACCAGATAGTGGGCACCATAAACACCGCCATTTTCTTCGTCAGCGAAGAACGCGAGGATCAATTCTCGTCTGGGGAGTTCGCCAGCGCGCAGGAGTTCAGCGACAGAGGTGAGCATCATTGCGCACATGTCTTTCATGTCTACGGCGCCGCGCCCCCAGAGCATGCCGTCTTTGATTTCACCTGCAAAGGGGTCAACACTCCAGTTCGCCGGATCGGCTGGTACGACGTCGAGGTGGCCGTGCAGGACCAGCGCGGGCAGTGAAGGGTCGCTCCCGGGAATGCGCGCGACGACACTCGTGCGCCCGGGTGCCGACTCAATGGTGATCGGATCGAGTCCGAGGTCTCGCAGGTAGTCGACCACGTACCCCGCCGCCTCTGATTCAGGATTGGCGTCACCCTCACCTCTGTTCGAGGTATCGAAACGGATCAGGTCTCGTGCCACTCTGGCTGTCTCAGAGAGTTGTGAAGTCATACTTCCACAGTATCGAGCGACTGCACGAGAGTTTCAAGTGTGACGTCAGGCGTCGGTCGATTGCTCTGCCTGAAGATCCTGTTCATCTTCATGAGAATCCTCGGCGGATTCCTCTGCAGTGAGGTGCGTCGCGGGTCCGAGGTGTGAGGCACCGCCCTCATCTACCCAACCATTGCCCGGGGTGTGTGCCGGATCAGACTCGTGGTCACCAAAAGAATTATTTTTATGATTGTTCATTTCGGTTTCTCCCCTGCAAAATCAACAGTTTCGCGAGCATTTACCCTAGCTTCAGGCTACGCCTGAGTGAGAGAAAAGGCGAGCATACGGCGTGTCGCAGGTGGCCGGATTCGTGTTGCACCTCGGATCCGTGGTACTTTATTTCCTGTTCGCCGGAAAGGTCCGGCAGACAGTTCGCGCGGGTGGCGGAATGGCAGACGCGCTAGCTTGAGGTGCTAGTGCCCGTATTAGGGCGTGGGGGTTCAAGTCCCCCTCCGCGCACGCGAACTGCAAAAGGCAGGATCATGTTGATCCTGCCTTTTGTGTACTCCCGATCGCTCAGACGGGTGACGCCCAATGCAGTTGGACATCGCTTTCTCTCTGCTCTCTCGCCGCTGCGGCCCACTCGCCGCTGCGGCCCACTCAATCGCTCGATCGAGCTCGCTGGGTCGTTGTTGTCAGCATCGTGGTCGTAGCCTCCTCATCTGTGGTCTCCCCGTCGGCCGGCAATCGCGTGCCGTTTACCTAGCTCAAGACCCAAGAAATCGATCTTCCCGGCAAGCCGTCTGCTTTTGCACTCAATTGCAAGAGAATCGCTACTTGTGTTGCGTCATCTCTGGCATGAACCGCCCCTCTGTGTGCTCCAGTTATATATAAGTAGTGCGCTCGCGGCAGTGGTTCATACACCCATGAGTGCACGCGCCAGCACGGACACTTAAGGTGAAGAGCTTGAAACCACACAATGAACCCGGCATCTTTGTGAATACCCCGCGACTGCCAAGGTTTCTCGGGAATACCCGAAAGGTGCTTGCCGCTGCGGTGGCGCTGGGTCTCGGTATTGGTGGAGTCATCGCAGTCTCGGCTCCCGCTCAAGCAGCGCTGGTGTCGGTCGAGTACGTGAGCAGCGCCAGCGGCACTGTTTCGACCGTGAACGCAAACACCGTTGATGCGACGTTCACCAGCGGAGCAAAATCTGGCTGGTTCTATTGCAACACCAACCTCACGCTCAACAGCCGGGTGCTCGTTGCTAGTGGAGCAACCCTAAACCTCATCCTTGGCGACAACTGCAATCTTTCAATTCAGTCCTCTTCTGCCGACAGCGCTGGCATTGAGGTGCCCAAAGGCTCGAGTCTCGCCATCTACGGGCAGAGCGGAAATACCGGGAAGCTGAACGTTCAAGCTACCGCAGATCACAACGCGGGTATCGGCGGCGGTTACAGCACTCGGGAGGCGCCGGGTCGCATCTCAATCTTCGGCGGCAATGTGACCGCAACCGGGGCGAGAGACGGCGCGGGAATCGGAGCTTCCGGCAACTTCGTCACCGCTGAAATGGGTGCTATTTCGCTGAGCTGGAACGCAAACGTGACCGCAAATGGCGGGAACGGAAGCGGTGGCGTGCTGAGTTGTTCGCAGGGCGCTCCGGGTATTGGAGCCGCAAACTCTACTTCGAATACTCCACTTGATCTCACGATCAACACCACCGGATTGGTCCGAGCCAAGAGCGGTGAAGCCGGTTGGCCCTGTTCAAGCCGACCAGATATTGCAAAAGGCACGCTTCGAAGCATTGCCACGATCACCGCCAGTGCATCGGTCACTGGGAACGGGACAGTCACGCCGAATGCCAAAGTTGATCATGTGGCAGTGGGAAGTGCCATCACCTATACCGCTGCTCCGGGCGCGGGGCAGAGCGTGGCAGCAGCGCAGGGCAACAACGTCGACATGACCTCGCTCGGGAGCGGCAAATACCGCTTCCCAGTCACCGCATCAAATAGCGCACAAACTGCCGCATTTCTCTTTGCTCCGATGGTGCCCGCGAACTATGTGAGCGATGCGAGCGGAACGGTCTCCACGGTAAATGCCACCACCGTTGATTCCAATTTCACGAATGGTGCGAAGTTCGGCTGGTTCTACTGCAATTCCAAACTGACGCTGAACGACAGCGTCTTGGTTGCTGATTCGAAAGAACTCAATCTGATTCTCGGCGACAGCTGCGACCTCACGATCGTCTCTTCGTACCATCGTCACGCGGGAATCGAGGTCCCGAAGAGCTCACGCCTGTCGATTTACGCGCAGGCCAGGAACACCGGCAAACTCTCAGCTACGGCAACGACCTCCGACAATGCCGGGATCGGGGGCGGAGCGCTGCACAATGAAGCTCCTGGGCAGGTATCGATCTTCGGTGGAAACGTGACCGCAAGAGGGAGTAAAAACGGTGCCGGTATTGGATCGACAGGGCCTATCAGCACCGATGGAATGGGCGCGATTTCTATTCACTGGAACGCAAACGTCACCGCTTACGGAGGCGAACCGCGAAATCTCGCGGTGTTGCCGCCACAGTGCTGGGGCGGCGGAGCCGGAATTGGCACGGGCGGGACGATGTCTGCCATCGTTTCTAGCGACGATCCGATGTGGCAACCGGCACCACCCATAACGATCAATACGACGGGCACAGTTCGAGCCTTCGGTGGCCCGAGTATCAGCACGTGCAAGAAGGCCGCAGACATCGGCGTGGGCGGCAACGACCAGGCGGAAATAAGCAGCATTCCGACAGTGAATCTGTCAGCACCGATGGTGGCCAGGCGAGGATCGGTGACGCCGAACACTGTGGTTGATCATGTAGCGGTCGGGAGCGCCGTCACCTATACCGCTTCACCGACCCTCGGAGGCAACGTGACCTCAGCAACGGGCAATGGCCGTGACTTGATTTCGCTTGAGAAGAATGCGTACCGTTTCCCGATCACTGCTGCCACGAACGACCAAGCAGTGGCATTCGAGTTTTCTCAGTCAACGCTCTTGGCCATTGACGAGAACCCTCTTGGCGGGCAGACCCGTCCAGGAAATGTCGTATTGTCAGCTTCATTGAGCGCCGGCGGGAAAGGCCTCGCAGGGAAGAGCGTGTCCTTCTGGCAGCAGTCAGGCGATGAACCTTACTCGCTCTTAGGGAGCGCAACGACAGATGCTTCTGGTGCGGCCACCTACACGGTGGATGCACCTTCGACTGGGACATACGCGTACTACGTCTCGTTTGCTGGCGATTCAAGTTATGACTCTAGCCAGTCCGCGGTAGTTCCTGGCTATCGAGTGGTGTCTGCCGAGCAAGATGCCTTGACCCTCAACGGTATAGGGACCACATATAAGTACGGCGATGCTCCAATTTCGTTGTCCACCTCAGGTGGCTCCGGAGACGGTCAGGTGTCATTGACCTCTTCTGACGAGACCGTTGCATCGCTCAGCGACACGACTCCAGCTGGGGATGGGGTCCTGACCCTGAATCATGCAGGCACGTTCACGATCACACAAAGCAAAGCTGCCGACGCAACATATTCCAAGGCGACCAACACGTCTCAAGTAGTGACGGTTGCCGAGGCAACCCCGGTAAGCGTGATCACGCGATCGGGAGGCCTATCGGCGCGTTTCACGATGACCGTGGATAAGCGTGAAGCTGGTGGGACCCCGCGCGGCATGGTGCAGTTCTACCTCAATGGTGTTCCAGTGGGTGATCCGGTACCTCTCACTACTGATAGCGAAGGCAACGGGGTTGCAACGCTCAATGAGGGATTATTGCACTTGAGCAGCGATACCTCGCCTGCGAGAAACGATGCGTTCAACGCAAGCGGCGCATCATTCAGCACCCCAGGGGCATCGTTCACGTTAGTCTCTACGTTATTGAATGTGGCCGATGAGCCGTTGGAATCCGGTGACGAGCAGACGGTACGAGCCGAGTTCCTTGGCGACGACGGAAAGTATGTCGGGGTATCGTCCGAAGTGAGCTGGATACCCGGTGCGGCTGACCAAGATCCCGCGCTCACAGTGTCGGCTCCGAGCCAGGTGCAGTACGGCGATGCGCCGTTTACCTTGACCACAAATGGAGGCGCGGGCACAGGAGCGGTGAGCTACGAGGTGCTTTCAGGCGATGATGTGCTGACAGTAGACCCAAGCAGTGGGCAGGTGACTATTCAGGGTGCTGGAAAGGCCACGGTGCGTGCGCGGAAAGCAAGTTCGGATGGGTGGAACGAAGCCCAATCATCACCATTTGTAGTGACAGTGACACCAGTGGACCTGGGCGATGTTGCTGCGGAGGTGACGGGCGGACCATTTACATTTGCCGACGCACAGCTCACCCCTGAGGTCGCTGCGACCTTCACTGGAAGCGCTGGTGAGACATATGACCTGGTAGCAGGTAGTGACTACACGGTCACGTACGGCGAAAACGTCCATGCCGGAACTGACGCCGGTGCCATCACCTTGACTGCAACTGGACGAAACTATGTCGGCACCACTACTGCCCATTTCTCCATTGAGAAAGCACAACCGCCGCTGGCACTCAACGGTTTGGCGAACAACGTGGTCGCGAGCGAGCTCCCACGGCCCGCAGCGCTCAGTGTGCAGGCGGTCTTTGGTAACCAACAAGACGGCTTTCACGCCGGAAAAGAAGTGACTTTCACTCAGACGCAAGGCCCATCAATCGATTTGGGCGGCGCCGTCGAAACCGATGCTGGCGGAAACGCAGTCTCGGCCATCACTTCGGCACCAAAGCTGGGCGTGTACGGATTCCGGGCTGAGTTCGCGGGCGATGCGGACTACCTCCCTGCCACCGCAGAACTGCAAGACTTCGCGGTTGTGCTCGGGCATCAAGACCCGACCATCACTGGCATTGAGGCAAACGTGACGTACGGCAGCGGGCCATTCACGTTATCGCTTGCGGGGAACGAAGGCACCGGTGCGGTGACCTTTACCTCGTCAGATCCCTCGATCGCAAGGGTCGATGGCGCGACGCTGACAGTCGAGCGTGCTGGCACATTTCAGCTGACTGGGCATGTTGCAGCAGACAGCGTGTACGACGCAGCAGATACTCCTGCGTTTGACGTCATGGTGAGCGAAACGGCTCCCCTGGTAGCTCTTGGAGCAGAGGGCGGAGAGTCCACGGACACTCCCCTCGTATTGACCGCGACGGTCGTGTCGCCCGCTGAAGCGTCCGCAGCACTGACTGGAGAGGTGGAATTCTACGAGGACTCCGCGCTGGTGGGCACCGGTACGCTCCACGAAGGTGTGGCGTCTGTAACGATCTCGCAACCGGCGCGCGGGGAGCATCGCTATCACGCGCTCTTTACCGGTACACCTACGTACTTCGCAGCAGCCCAGTCACCTGAGCGTGTCAGGAGTGTCGCTGGGATCCCGCAGCCAGACTTCGCGATCGTGGCACCGGCAACGATCGACACCGTGTACGGAAATGCTGCCTTCGAGCTGGAGACGGTCGGTGCACTCGGAACCGGCGCGGTGACCTGGTCGGTTCCCGCGTTGAACCCGGTTGCCCAGATTGATCCGGTGACGGGGCGCGTGATCATGCTGAACGCTGGGAACGTGACAGTTACAGCGCAGATCGCAGGAGATGATGTCTATGACGAGGCGGTCGCGACATACGAACTGAGGGTGACACCGCGCGAAGTGACAGTGTCAGCCGAAGCGGCGACGATGCAGATTGGCGACCCGGTGCCGCAGCTCACTCCTACATTCTCGCCCACGCTCGTGAGCGGGGACAGCCTGGCGGGTTCGTTGAAACTCGCCGGCCCCGTGCAGGTGGGCGAAGTGCAGATCGTAGAAGACGAAGCATTCACGAATCCGAATTATTCGGTCACCTTCGCACCAGGGGTGCTGACAATTGCCCCGAGCGCAATGCAACAGCGGGTCATCGACGCGATTCTCGCACTCCCAGAACAGATCACTTCATACGCACAAGCCGATGCGGTGTTCGACGTCGCGGCACTGTTTGCTCAGATGAGTGATGAAGAAGATGCGTCATTCCCAGATTCAGTGTTTGCGCGACTCGTCACCGCTACTGTCGCTGCCGGAAAGGTGAACCATGTCGATCCTGAAAGCGGGATCACAGCTGCCGCTGCCGAACTCCCGTGGTACGTGCGGCTGCGAGTAGATCCGGTGTATTCAGAAGACGCCGCGGTGTTTGCTGGAACGCTCACTGCAGGGCGAGAGTTGCTTGCTCTGCATGACATCCATTTTGAAAACCCGAAAGCTGGTGGTGCAAATTGGCAACCAGCAACCGGGACCTCAGTGAGCATCTCGCTGCCGGAAGTCGCGCGTCCCGGGTATGGCGATATCCAGGTGCAGCATCGCCTTGCTTCTGGCGACATGGAGACCCTTGCCGCGACTGTAGAGGGTACGACGGTACGTTTCGACGGAACGTCTTTCAGCCCGTACGGCGTGAGCGGAGTGAAGCAACACAGCGATGATGGCGGCAACAGCAACGGCGGAAAGCTACCGAACACCGGCAGCGAGAGCACTCACGCGCTTCTGCTGCTCGGCAGCGCGGTGCTGCTCCTCGGACTATTCGCGTTCGTCGTGCAGAGCTTCAGAGCGGGCCGTCGCAGGACGTCCTAATGCGCAAGAGCGCCCGTGGCTCCAGGTTTGGCGCCACGGGTCGGCGCGCTCACGCGGTGAGTTCACTCTGCGTGAGCGCGTTCAAACGCGACATGCAACGCAGGTACTTCTTGCGATATCCGCCGTCAAGCATGCCCCCACCAAAGATCGAAGTCAGGGTGAGACCGGTAGCCCGAATCGGAATCTGAGCGTCATACACCCGATCAATAAACGCGACAAAGCGCAACGCAGCAGACTGATCTGTGAGTTCAAACACGTCCCGCAACCCAATGACCCGCACGCCGTTCAACAGCCCGATGTAGCTCGACGGATGCACAGTGGCCAAATGAGCCACCAAATCGCCGAAAGAATCATCCGTCATGCGTTCACCAGAAGAGACAACATCGGCAAGGGTAAAGCGGTACGCGTCGTCGCTCAGAGAGACCGCGTCACCGGCCAGATCGCGCCGGCGGTAGTCGACCCCGTCAATGCGAATCGTGACAAAGCGATCCGCCATCGCCTGAATCTCCCGCATAAAGTCGGAGGCCGCAAAGCGCCCCTCGCCCAGTGCATTCGGTGGGGTGTTCGAAGTTGCGACGATACGTGATCCGGTCGCGGTGAGATCGCCAATCAGCCGCGTCATAAGCATGGTGTCACCAGGATCATCGAGCTCGAACTCATCAATACAGATCAGTCGTGCCCCCTGCAGCACGCCAAGGGCGCCCGCATATCCGAGTGCGCCCACGAGCGCCGTGTATTCGATGAATGTTCCGAAGTATTTGCGTCCGGGCGTCGCATGCCAAGTCGCGGCAAGCAGGTGTGTCTTTCCAACGCCAAAACCACCGTCAAGATAGACGCCCGGTTTCGTAATCGACGCTTGCTTTGGCTCAGCAGCCGCTTTCTTGCGGCCAAAGCCAAGAAAGCCGCCTCCCCGAGAGATTGGCGTCTCTGGTTCGGAGAACGCTCGGAGTGTGTCCCTTGCTTCGCTCTGCGAAGGATAGTTGTCATCTGGACGATAGGACTCAAAGGAGGCGCCATCGAATTGACGGGGAGGAACCAAGGTCGCCACCAACTCGGTCCCCGAGATTTCGGGATGGCGGTCGACCAGATGGGCGGCAGTGTGCTCAGCGCTATTTGACATCGAGTGCAATACTACAGCGGTCAAAATGCTTGCAGCGTCGTGAGCACTATCAGGAACACGGGCCTCCTCGCGTGAGCGCTCTATTCATGTCGGGTCAAAGATCGGCGAGGAAGCGATCGGTCTCGCGCTTCCACCCGACGGGATCAGCATTCCAAAGTTTGACGTGTTCTCCGCGTGAGGGGTGCAACTTCACCACGGCAGAACGCAATTGAGCCACTTTCAACGTCCCCTCCCAGGGCACAAAGGTGTCTCCTGCACTCGCATGAATGAGCGTCGGCACCTGAATCAATGAAGCAAGACGCCGCGCAGTCAACGCGGTGACATCCGTACCGCGAACACCGGCTATTGCACCCCGCACCCACCCCGCGCGAAGCAGCAGCACACCAAGTTCGGCAATCACCTCCGGAAGATGCGCGAGCGCAGCTTGATGCCGCAACAAATGCGGCCAATCAAGTGCAGGTGAGTCCAGCACCAGGGCGTCAACGAGGTCGCGGTTTCGGCCCAGTCCCGCGGCAATCACCGCCGCGGTTCCGCCCATTGACCAGCCGACCACGCTGACGCGTGTCGCTCCCTGCGTGCGAGTCCAGCCGATTGCGGCATCCACATCTTCTTGTTCGGACAGTCCGAGGCCATATCTCCCGCTCACCCCTGCAGGAGCACCCACGTCATTGCGGTAAGCGATCACGAGGCTGGTGATCCCGGCTTCGGCAAATGGCTCCACCCCCCGAAGAGTCTCGTGCGGAAGAGCTCCCCTTCCGTGCACATGCACTGCCCAGCGTCCGGGTTTCGCTGCTGGAGGCTCAATCACCCACCCCCAGCTCACTCCATTCGGCATGGGAATAGAGACCAGTCGGGTGGCATATCCAAGCTGTTCTGGCTCCGTATACCACCAACCGGTAATCCGTCCGCGCGCGCCAACCCGCAAATCGCCACGCTCCACGCTGATGACATTGCGGGCAACCCTTGCCTTGCGCCCGGCACCGGATCGCTCAATTACCGGGCCAAGCCTCGCATGACCGGCACGATCTTGCGTTGCCCGATCGTGCGCATCAAAGATAAATGAGTAGTTCCCCTCAAGGGCACTATCAGGCCCTGAAATCCACACTTTCATGCTGCTGGGTGAATCCTGAGCGGCTTGCAGCGAGAGCACTTCAACATTGCTTTCGGGTCGCGCAGCAGGAGTGAGCACTTGGTTGGCAAATCGCCAGGCGAGTGCGGCGGAACCGCCTGCCACGACGCCAAGCCCCAGTCCTAGGAACACACGCTCGACCGACCGACCCCTGCGAGATGACCGCATTCGTGCCTCACTTTCGACAAAGGACATTCGGACGGTGCTCGGCGTGGCAACGTTCGAAGTCTCTCCTCAAACTCTAGTGTCACGAGTGTGAATGCAGCTGTGGAAAGCGATGACGCGGAATTCGAGTACGCGGTCGAACAGTTGCGCGCTGCGGCGTTTCGAAGCGAGCTTCAGGTTCGCGAAATCCCAGCTCCAGAGCGGATCGCTCCACGCTCGATTGCATTTGCCGCGGGAGTCGTGCAGGGCAGCACCCATCCCTCAGACGAGGGGGACTCCCCCTATGGTGCCGGTCGACTCATTCTGATGCATGATCCCGCGTCAATTGAAGAATGGGGTGCACCCTTTCGGATCGTTTGCTTTGCTCAGGCCCCGCTTGAGATGGAAATTGGTATCGATCCGTTCATTGCCGATGTGGCCTGGTCATGGCTGGTCGATGCCCTCGATTCGCGCGAGGCAGCCTACGGTTACGCTTCTGGCACTGCGACCAAGACACTTTCAACCGGATTCGGTACGCTCGAAGAGCAGGGCGATGCTGCGCAGATCGAGATCCGCGCTTCTTGGACTCCGCTAGACAGCGAGTTCGCCGCTCATGCCGAAGCCTGGGGCGAATTACTGTGCCTTCTGGCTGGACTCCCCCATCACGAAGGCGTTGCCTCACTTGGTTCACATAGGGCACGTCGCAACGGACACGGTACATAACGAGTGGTAGACCAAAAAGAACTTGAGACCAGTTGGTCTCTTGTGACAACAGCCGATGGCCTGAAGCGGGCAGCTGAATCGCTTGCAAACGGCGTCGATCCGGTGGGCGTGGATGCGGAGCGAGCTTCCGGTTTTCGCTACGGGTCTGACGCCTATCTGGTGCAGATGTACCGACGAGGGTCGGGAACGTTCCTCTTCGATCCAACGCTCATTGACGACTTCTCTGTGTTGCGTGAGGCCGTGTCCAGTGAAGAATGGATCCTTCACGCGGCAAGCCAGGATCTGCCTTGCCTTGACGCTTTGGGACTCATGCCGGAGTCGCTCTTTGACACTGAGCTCGCATCGAGACTGCTTGGACTTGAGCGGGTGGGGCTTGGCAGCGTGGTTGAGCAATTGCTCGGCATTCACTTGACGAAGGCTCACTCCGCGGCAGACTGGTCCACCAGGCCGTTGCCACAGGACTGGCTTGAATATGCGGCGCTCGACGTGGCGCTTCTCCCTGATCTGCGCGACGCCATCGCCCAGGAGCTTTCGGCCCAGGGCAAGACTGAAATTGCTGCACAAGAGTTTGAATCAGTGCGCACTAGGGAGCCGAAGCCCGCAGCTGAAGAACCTTGGCGGAAGCTCGCCGGGGGCAATCGGCTGCGCTCCCCTCGCGAACTCGCCCTCGCGCGCGAGCTCTGGCTCGCCAGGGATCAGCTGGCCCGCGAGAAAGACATCGCGCCCGGCCGCTTGATTCCGGATGCCTCACTCATCGTGGCAGCCGCAATGAATCCCCGATCACCCGGCGAACTTTCTGCAAACAAGGATTTCCGAGGGCGAGCCAGCAGGAGTGAATTGAACCGCTGGTGGAAGGCGATTTTGAAGGGCAAGACTGCTGAGGTGCCACATCAGCGACGTCGGCCTCGCGACGCAGATGCTATGCCCCACCACCGCAACTGGCCACAGCGTTACCCTGAGGCGGCACAGCGGCTTGCCGCGGCCCGGGAGGCGATTGCGGCGGAGGCCGAGCGCCAACACATGCCAGTAGAGAATCTACTCACCCCAGACATTATGCGTCGTGTGGTCTGGGATCCTCCGACTGAGCCGACGATCGAAGCCATCGAGCAGCGGCTGGCGCAATTGGGGGCTCGCCCCTGGCAATGTGTATTAACTGCACCTATTCTGGCGGCTGTTTTTGTAGACCTCACATAAAAGTACCCGTCGGGCAACCGGCACTCGCAGGTGATGTTGCACGTTGCATCTCCACCTTTATGAGCATCCTTCCTAGGATGGGTAAGTAACCACTCACACTCGAAAGGCATGGTGGCCGTAATGAGAGAAGTTGTCTTTGTAGACGGAGTTCGTACTCCGTTCGGACGCGCAGGTGAAAAGGGCATGTACTGGGGAACCCGTGCCGACGATCTCGCGGTGAAGGCATTGCAAGGACTGCTTGAGCGAAACCCAGCACTCCCCCTCGATCGGGTGGACGATGTAGGTATCGCTGCGACCACCCAGCAGGGCGATCAGGGCCTCACACTCGGCCGCTCAGTCGCAATTCTTGCCGGGCTTCCGCTGAGCGTTCCTGGCTACGCGCTGGATCGCATGTGCGCCGGCGCGATGACCACCGCCGCAATGATGGGCGGCGCCATCGGCGCTGGCCAATACGACATCGCGATTGCAGGCGGTGTTGAGCATATGGGTCGTCACCCACTGGGAATCGGGGCAGATCCAAACCCCCGCTTTGTTGCGGAGAAGATGGTGAGCGCAGAAGCCCTCAATATGGGTCTCACTGCTGAGCGCCTGCACGACCGCTTTCCGGCGCTGACAAAAGAGCGCGCCGATCGTTTCGGCATGCTCAGCCAGCACAAGGCGCAGGCTGCCTACGATCGCGGAGACTTCCAGCACGACCTCGTTTCAGTTGCTACGCGCAATGCAGACGGCTGGGGCCTGGCCACAGAAGACGAGGGTCGTCGTCCGCAGACCACCATGGAAGGGCTCGCCGCTCTCAAGACTCCGTTCCGTCCGCACGGTCGAGTCACAGCCGGCACCTCATCGCCACTGACCGATGGCGCAACCATGTCGCTACTCGCAGGTGGCGACACAGCGCGCGAGCTTGGCCTTCAGGCCAAGATGCGTATGGTCGGTTTCGCTTTCGCCGGAGTCGAGCCCGAGGTCATGGGACTTGGCCCGGTGCCATCAACTGAGAAGGCGCTGAAGCGTGCCGGTCTCACTATCGAAGACATCGGTCTCTTTGAACTCAATGAGGCTTTCGCTGTGCAGGTGCTTTCCTTCCTCGATGCGTTCGGCATCGAGGACGAAGACCCTCGCGTCAATCCTTGGGGCGGAGCAATCGCGCTTGGACACCCACTCGCTGCCTCCGGTGTGCGCCTGATGATCCAGCTCGCTCGCCAGTTCGAGCAACGCCCAGATGTTCGCTACGGCCTCACTGCAATGTGCGTTGGTCTCGGCCAGGGCGGCACCATGATCTGGGAAAATCCACACTTCGACGGCAAGAAGGGCAAGTAACGAAATGACTGACTACAGCAAGATCGATTTCTCGCCACTGCTCGCCGCTGCCGAGGGCGAGGTGGTCACCCACTCATACGTGCGCGACCTCGCGCTGCCTTCTGGCGGCACCATGGCGCTCATTACGCTCGATAACGGCGAGGATCACACTCGCCCGAATACGCTCGGGCCCCTGACCCTGAACGAGCTGAGTGGGGTGCTTGACGAACTCAAGGCTCGCGCTGCTGCCGGGGAGATCGCAGCGGTCGGTGTCACCGGCAAGCCGTTCATTTTCGCTGCAGGTGCTGACCTCTCGAAGGTTTCTTCCCTCGCGAACCGCGAGAACGCGAAGCTCATGGTGCAGTTCGGTCACTTCGTGCTCGGCAAGCTGAATAAGCTCGGCGTGCCGTCGTTCTCCTTCGTGAACGGCCTGGCACTCGGTGGCGCGATGGAGATCGCACTGAACAGCGACTACCGCACCCTTGATGCGAACGCTGCCGCGCTCGCGTTCCCCGAGGTCTTCCTTGGCATCATTCCCGGATGGGGCGGAGCCACTCTGGTGCCGAACCTGATCGGTATTGAGAACGCTATTGAGATTGTCGTCTCCAATCCGCTCAAGAACAATCGCATGCTGAAGCCAAAGCAGGCGTTCGAACTCGGCCTCTTCGACGCCATGTTCGACTCGGTTGCCTTCCTTGAGCACTCGGTGCGATGGGCCGACCAGGTGCTCACGGGAGCTATTAAGGTCGAGCGCCCCAACGTTCCTGGAAAAATGGAGCGCCTCACCAAGTGGCCAATCGCGATCAAGATTGCCCGCGATACTCTCAAGGCGAAGATCGGCACGGCTGCGAAGTCTCCCTATGCCGCACTTGAGCTGCTGAGCGCCGCAAAGGATGGCGATATCGAGCGGGGCTTTGAGCGCGAAGATGAAATCATGACTGATCTCATCTCGGGTGATCAGTTCCATGCGTCGATCTACGCATTTGATCTCGTGCAGAAGCGCGCAAAGCGTCCCGCTGGCGCGCCAGACAAGAGCCACGCACAGAAGGTCAACAAGGTGGGCATCATTGGTGCCGGCCTGATGGCTAGCCAGTTTGCGCTCCTCTTCGCACGCAAGCTTCGCGTGCCAGTGCTGATCACCGATATTGATCAGGCTCGCGTCGACAAGGGCATTGCCTACATCTACGGTGAGATCGACAAGATGCTTGAGAAGGGTCGCCTCACTCAGGACGACGCGAATCAGGTTCGCGCTCTCGTGAGCGGCACCACAGACAAGTCTGACTTCGCCGACTGTGATTGGGTCATTGAGGCCGTCTTCGAAGAGCTCGGAGTCAAGCAGCAGGTGTTCTCTGAGGTTGAGCCTTTCCTCGCAGAAACCGCGATCATCGCCACCAACACCTCCTCGCTCTCTGTGGAAGAGATTGGCGCCAAGCTCGCGCATCCAGAGCGCCTCGTTGGCTTCCACTTCTTCAACCCTGTCGCAGTGATGCCGCTTATCGAGGTCGTTAAGGTGCCAAGCACCAACGATGCGACCCTGGCAACTGCGATGGACGTCGCAAAGCGACTCGGCAAGAGTGCAGTGATTACCGCGGATCGACCAGGCTTTGTCGTGAACCGACTGCTTGCGAAGGTCTTCGGTGAAGCCGCTCGTGCGCTCGATACCGGCACTCCCGTGGCGACCGTTGAGCGCGCCTACGCACCGATCGGCCTGCCGATGGGACCGTTCGAGCTGATCGATTTGGTTGGCTGGAAGGTTGCCGCACACGTGCAGGACACGATGGTGGGTGCGTTCCCCGAGCGATTCTATGCTTCGGAGAACCTCCACAAGGCGGCTGAGCTTGAGAAGGTTGTCGAGAAGAACAAGGCAGGCAAGGTCGAAGACCTCACCAAGGAAGCCAAGAAAGCGCTCACCCTTGGCAAGACCCCAACCGATGAGGCAGAGATCCTGCGTCGCGTTGAAGAGGGCCTTGCCGCAGAAATCAAGCTCATGCTCGATGAGGGTGTCGTCGCTGCGGCCGAAGACATCGACCTCTGCATGATCCTTGGTGCTGGCTGGCCATTCCAGTGCGGTGGGGCGACCCCTTACCTTGACCGCGTGGGCGCGAGCGAGCGCGCATTCGGCGGGAAGTTCCACGATCCAGCGATTGCTGGTCCAGCGAACTAAGCGGGTGCTTCCTGCACGACGCAAAGGGTGTCCTCGTCAATTGACGGGGGCACCCTTTGCGTGGTTCCGCATTCGGATGCCAGGCCCGCGCGTCGATCGTTATGAACGCACTAGCCGGTCGCCTTGCCTTCGATCCAGTAGAACTGGGTAAAGTGCTGTCCGCGCTCAAGGTGCAGGTGCTCGCGGAGCACACTTCGCACCTGTTTCACGAGAGTCTTCTCGCCTGCACCCCACACATACTGACCGGACTGTTCGGTGAGTTGCTCTCGCATCACGCGCGCAAGCGCAGCACCTCGTTCGCCCTCACGGTCGACCCACTGCCAACTGCCGTGTTCTCTGGCGATAGTGGGAAGATCCTCCCGGTCGTGATGCTCCTCTTCGATAAAGACACGCGTCACGATCTCTGACGGCACTGATTCGAGCCAGGTGTTGATCGCGGGGAGGGCTGTGGTGTCCCCGGCAAGTACGAGCGTGTGCGTTCCCTCGGGAATGCTGATCTTCGCGGGAGTAAGAGCGACCTCGACACGATCGTTGGGTGCCACCATTTTCGCCCAATCACCAGCCGGGCCAGCAGTCTCATGCAGCACAAAATCGAGGCTGAATGTGTTCGCCACTGGATCAACCCGCACGAAGGTGTAGCCTCGCTGCACGAGGAATCCTTCGCCTTTTGCGGGGTGAGGCACCCAGAGTCTGAGCCAGAGCGTAGGAAACACTTCCAACCCATCAAGCAATGACTCACTGCTGAATACGATTCGCCGATACCAGGGAGTGAAGTCTTCTATCGAGACTACCCGAGCCTTGTGATTTGCGATCCGCATGAGTCGCATGACTCCGCGTTGCCAGTTTGCGGCCATAATTACGCTACCTCCGTCATTGTATTCAGCTGCCCATCGGGTGCACGCACGCGAGCAAGAGTGTTCGGCGCCTGAATCGGATGCGAGCACCGGGAACTTGCTGCCAATCGCCGCGCGACGCTGGCCGCTCGACACTGGCCGCGCGAAGCTCGTCGCCGATGTCACTCACCCGCGCCGAAAGACAGGCATGAATTGACGCGCGAAGGTGACGAAATGTGGGCGGCGCAGAATCGCCTCCGCCCATCATGAGCTCCCCTCACGCAACGTCCTGTGCACAACACTACGAGCGTAACGATAACATCCGACTTAGGCAAGCCTAACCTTAACGTTGCTCTTTTGAGGGTGGGCGTGGCGAAGGCTTGGGGACGGTGCACCAGGCGCATCAGGCACATCAGGCGCATCAGGCGCACGGCGGGATCGTACGGGCGGAAGGCACGGACGGAACGCGCACGCACGATTGGATCGCAGCGGCGGAACACAGGGTCGGGATGAGGGCAGCCGAGTCAGTGCGCATGAGGCGAGGAAGCCCGAGCGCACGGGCACAGGCCCACATGCAAACGCGGCCCACATGCGAACGCGGCCCACACATGGGGGCAGCAGGGGCCACGCTGACTCCAGGCTGACCGCGCAGACACATACGCACAGCCCAGAACGCAACACCACGGCGGGGCCTCCCCTGCCCGCCGCGTTAGCAGCGAACGGGAAGACCCCGCCGTGGTATGTGTGTGGAGCTTAGACCAGCGAACGCAGCACGTACTGGAGGATGCCGCCGTTCCGGTAGTAGTCAGCCTCACCCGGGGTGTCGATGCGAACAACCGCGTCAAACGCGATGACCGAACCGTCAGCCTTGGTTGCGGTGACCGCAACCGTCTTCGGGGTCACTCCCTCGTTGAGCTGAGTCACACCAGCAATGTCGAAGGTTTCGGTTCCGTCGAGGCCAAGGCTGTCAGCGCTCTGACCAACGGGGAACTGCAGCGGAAGCACACCCATGCCGATCAGGTTCGAACGGTGAATACGCTCGAAGCTCTCGGTGATGACTGCCTTGACGCCGAGCAGACTGGTTCCCTTGGCTGCCCAGTCACGCGATGAACCCGAACCGTACTCCTTGCCGCCGAGCACCACCAGAGGCACACCGGCCGCCTGGTAGTTCTGCGAGGCATCGTAGATGTACGACTGCGGGCCACCCTCGAGGGTGAAGTCGCGAGTGAACCCACCCTCGACATTGTCGAGGAGCTGGTTGCGCAGACGGATGTTTGCGAAGGTGCCGCGGATCATCACCTCGTGGTTGCCTCGACGTGAGCCGTAGGTGTTGAAGTCCTTTGGCTCGATGCCGTTGGCAACAAGGTACTGGCCGGCTGGTGTCTCAGCCTTGAAGCTACCCGCGGGGCTGATGTGGTCGGTGGTCACCGAATCACCGAGCTTTGCGAGCACACGCGCGCCGGTAATGTCAGTAACCGGTGACGGGGTGAGCGACATGCCGTCAAAGTACGGTGCCTTGCGCACGTAGGTTGACTTTTCGTCCCAGGCGAAGGTGTTGCCGTCTGGCGTGGGCAGCGAGGTCCAGTGCTCGTCACCGTCAAACACGGTGGCGTACTTTGCCTTGAACATGTCGCTATCAATCGAGGCGTCTGCGATCTGCTGCACCTCAACCGGGTCCGGCCAGATGTCGCGCAGGTAGACGTCATTGCCCTCGGTGTCTGTGCCAAGTGACTCGTTGTCAAAATCGAAGTCCATGGTGCCGGCCAGCGAGTACGCGATGACGAGTGGCGGGCTCGCCAGGTAGTTCATCTTGATGTCTGGGTTAATGCGACCCTCGAAGTTGCGGTTACCCGAAAGCACTGCGGTCACTGCGAGATCGTTGTCGTTGACCGCCTGCGAGATCTCCTCGTTCAGCGGACCCGAGTTTCCGATGCACGTCACGCAGCCGTAACCCACCGTGTAGAAGCCGAGTGCCTCAAGATCGCGGTTCAGACCCGACTTCTCGTAGTAGTCGGTCACCACCTTTGATCCAGGAGCCAGCGTAGTCTTCACCCAAGGCTTCGCCTTGAGACCCTTTGCAGCCGCATTGCGGGCGAGCACACCCGCAGCGAGCATGACCGATGGGTTCGAGGTGTTGGTGCACGAGGTGATCGAAGCAAGGGTGACAGCGCCGTGATCGAGCACGAACTCCTGGCCCTTCTGGTCCTTCACCTTGGCTGGGTTTGAGGCCTGCGCGTAGTTCTTGAGATCATTCTCGAACTGTGACTTGGAGCTGGTGAGCTCGATGCGGTCCTGCGGACGCTTCGGGCCAGCGATCGAAGCAACAACGGTCGAGAGGTCAAGCTCGAGGTACTCGCTGAACTCAGGTTCAACTGCGGGATCGTGCCACATCCCCTGTGCCTGGTTGTACGCCTTAATGAGTTCCAGCTGCTCTTCGCTGCGACCGGTGAGGCGCAGGTAGTCAAGGGTGACATCGTCGACCGGGAACATTGCAGCGGTCGAACCGAACTCTGGGCTCATGTTGCCGATGGTCGCGCGGTTCGCGAGCGGAACTGATCCAACGCCCTCACCGTAGAACTCAACGAACTTGCCAACCACACCGTGCTGACGAAGCATCTGGGTGATGGTGAGCACGACGTCAGTCGCGGTAACGCCAGCAGGGATCTGACCGGAAAGCTTGAAGCCAACCACGCGAGGGATCAGCATCGAGATGGGCTGACCGAGCATCGCAGCCTCTGCTTCGATACCGCCCACGCCCCAGCCGAGCACTCCGAGGCCATTTTCCATGGTGGTATGCGAGTCGGTGCCGACACAGGTGTCGGGATATGCGAAGGTCTGTCCGTCGATCTCGCGAGTGAAGGTGACACGTGCCAGGTACTCGATGTTGACCTGGTGCACGATGCCGGTCCCAGGAGGAACCACCTTGAACTCGTCGAAGGCGCCCTGACCCCAACGCAGGAACTGGTAACGCTCGCCGTTTCGCTGATACTCGATCTCAACGTTGCGTGCGGCCGCCGAAGCGACGCCGTACACGTCGGAAATCACCGAGTGGTCAATCACCATCTCAGCCGGTGCGAGCGGGTTGATCTTGTCTGGAGTGCCGCCGAGGTCAACCACTGCTTCGCGCATGGTTGCCAGGTCGACCACACAAGGAACACCGGTGAAGTCCTGCATGATCACGCGAGCGGGAGTGAACTGGATCTCGGTGTCGGGCTGGGCGTTTGGATCCCAGCCGCCGAGTGCCTCGATGTGCTGCTGGGTGACGTTCGCGCCGTCTTCAGTGCGCAGCAGATTCTCGAGCAACACCTTCAGGCTGTAAGGCAGTCGCTTTGCGCCCTCAACCTTGTTGATGTCGAACACTTGATATGACTTGCCGCCCACTTCAAGGGCTGTCATTGCGCCGAAACTATTGAGAGATGCCATCACCACTCCATCCGAAATTTATCTCGATATCAAGACAATTCTATACCCGGATCATGGCGCGAGGATCAGCAGCAGCATTCTCGGCGCGCCTTCCCTCGGCGTGTCATTCATCTGATGAAGACGGTTCTGCGCGAACCCCCTCCGCCTCCTTCTGCGCTGCATCCACCACAGCACTCACCCGAGACAGCAGCAACCAAGTAAAGAGAATGGCGAGCGCGAAGAGCGGAACCCCCATCACCAGGCGGGCAACACCCAGCGCACTCGTGTTATCCGCGAAATACAACGGCAGCTGCACCACCAGGCGTGCAGCAAACACAAGGATCCAAAAGATCGTCACCAATTGCGCGGTGCGGCGCAACGCAGGAATCGTCCTCCACTCCGTCAGCGATCCGCGCAAAAAACCAAGCAGCACACCAATCAGTGGCCAACCCACCAGCAGTGAAATCGTGTGCGCCAGAATCCATGCACCATTGATGTAAAAGCCAGGCACAAAGTAGCTACTACCCTCGCCAGAAAACATCACCGCCGCGACACACACCACCACACCAATGACGCCCGAGAGTGCCGCCGTCAAAGGTTCTTTTCGAAGCACACGCCACAGCACCGCAACCCCGGCAATCGCCAACGGCGCAATCGCCGACAGGCGAGGATCCTTCGTGAGCACAAACACCAGCAGATAGATCGTCGCCGGCACCAGAGACTCCAGCACACCGCGCCAGCCACCGATAGCAGCAAGCACACCGCTGGCGCTGACCGACTCCCCCGACATACCGGCCGAAACCACGCGACCAAGGCTGCCCTTCAACGCCTGACGTTGCAGTTCTTCAGCAGCCGTGGGCTGCGGCGCATGTGCCGCAGCCAGATCCGCTCCTGCGTCGTCACCCTCGGGCTGCGCCTCATCGCGCGGAAGATCGCTCACGCCTGAGTCGTTCCCTGGGCAGGACTCTGTGCAGTGTTCTGAGCGACACCGGCAGGAACCTGCAACGCAAGCAGCTCGCTCGGCGGCATTGGCTGATCACCGCGAACGACCACCATGTCACGGAAGAGTTCAATCACGCCCTCGCGCGCCTGAGCGTCATCGGCAGCGGCACCCATAATGACGCCGCGAAGCATCCAACGAGGCCCGTCCACGGCAATGAACCGAACCGTACGTTCGCCACCACCCTGATCGGCAGGAACCGGAGTCACCGCAACAAGCTCGGCACCCAGCACGCCCTCTGCCTCTTGCACGCGGGCACCCTGCGAAGACAGTTGCGCGGCAATCTCGCCACGAACCTTGTTCCACAGCCCGGTCGTCTTTGGCGCAGAAAACGCCTGTACCTGCAAAAGCGAACCCTGATAATCAAGTGTCACCGCGACCACACGCTTCGCGCGCTCATCGACCTCAAGGCGAAGCTGCAAACCCTCACGCGGAGCAACCTTGATCCCACCGAAGTCAACGTAAGGCCGAATCGTTGGGACCTCGACCAAATCGAAGGGACCAGCCGTCTCACGATCAGCCGGAGCCGACTTGGATGAATCGACCTCGACAACCGCCTCTGTCTCGGCGAGCTCGATCTCCTCCGAAACCTTTGCTGTCTCGTCACTCATATGCACTGCTTCTTTCGTTCGCATCGCGGCGGAAGGCGCCGAGATCCTGCGTATATCTGACTAAATCCTAGGCCTGAACGCCGACGCCGGTCGAACCGAATCCGCCCTCGCCCCGCACACTCTCAGACAACTCCGCCACCGGAACAAACACGGCACGGCTGACGGGCATCACAATCAATTGCGCAATCCGATCACCAGGCGCAATCTCAAATGAATCATGCAGGTCGTGATTGATCAACGGAACCTTAATCTCACCGCGATACCCCGCATCAATCGTGCCGGGGCTATTCACCACAGAGATGCCATGCTTCACCGCGAGGCCACTGCGGGGCACAACAAATGCCACATAGCCCTCAGGCAGGGCGAAACGCACGCCAGTTGACACGAGCGCTCGCTCACCAGGGCCGATCACCAACGCCTCAGCACTGCGCAAATCAGCGCCAGCATCACCAGGCTGCGCGTAGGCAGGAATCTGCGCGGGATCACCAACGATTGGAAGCTCAATCACATCAGTCACCCAGACAGGCTAGCGGATCATCCTCTACGACGCGCAGCAGTTTCACGGGAGACAACAAGAGATAATAAGAACATGAGCAAGGTTTCACCCTCGAACTACCGCGAACGACTGTGGCCATCACCCGGATTGATGATTGCGCTCCTCCTGCTCCTCCCCGCGGTATATATGGTGATCACGCCCATTCAGGCATCGCTCGCCATTCCCATCGCGATCGCGGTATATCTCCTCATCGCAGGATCGCTCGTAGTCATGTCACCCGTCGTCCAGATTTCAGGCGGAGAATTCAGTGCGGGTAGCGCGCGAATCCCGGTGACCGCGCTCGGAGAAGTTGAACTTCTCGACGATGCCGGGCTGCGGCGGGCAATCGGCCCCGGCGCAGATGCCCGAGCGTATCTGCTGGTGCGCGGCTTCATCCATCGAGGAATCCGCGTCGAGATCACCGATCCCGCTGATCCGACGCCATACTGGATCCTCACCACCCGGCGACCACAACAGCTCGCTGCAGCGATCAAGCAGGCACACGCAGAAACCCGCGCCTAAGCCGCGCAAGGCCTCAGCAGCCTGGCGCAACGCCGGGCAGGCTGAGACAGACCGAACGGTCGCGTCACGCGTGAGCGGATCTTCTCGCAACTCGTGCAGCACTCAACACGACAGCTCGCTGCGCGTCGATATTGCTGTAGCGGGCCTCATAGGTATGCCGAGCAATCGCCGTTCGCGAATGCACTCCGAACACTGCTCTTCGCTTCGCGAGAGCGCGCCAAATACTGTTCGTCAAATACTGCTCGTCGCAGGCGATTCAGCGCGGCGACGCCAGAGGCTCACCGGCACACGCTCACGGGATGCCCGCACAAGCACTCCCACGCGGTGGCGTGGGCGCCAGACTCCACACCCATACGCCGCCGTGGACGGCGAAACAGAAACGAAAGAAACGCGACGCGTTTCTTCACTCGTTCCTGCATTTTAGCCCGAGCACTCCCACGCGGTGGCGTGGGCGCCGACTGCGCTAAAACGCGATGCGTTTTAGCCTGAGCACTCGGCGCACACCGGGCCGAGCTTGGACTCGTGGTCCAACTGGGAGCGGTGGCGCACCAGGAAGCAATTCACGCAGGTGAACTCGTCATCCTGCTGTGGCAATACGACAACATCAAGTTCGATATCCGAAAGATCGGCACCCGCGAGCTCAAACCCAGGATTGTCAGAATCCTCGGAATCAATCGACGACGCACCCTTCGTGGGCACGCGTTCTTTCAAAGCTTCGATCGACTCTGATTCGTCCTCAGACTTACGGGGGGCGTCGTAATCGGTAGCCATGCTCTCCTGCGCTTCGTTTTGTTGACTAAAACTCTCAACTGCGGCCATAGTTTGCCCCAATACACCCCCTTTGCGCAAACCCGAACACCGTGAGTTTGCTGAGCGCGAAACCGGCGAAGCCTTTGAAATGCACGATTCGTGGCTAAAAAACCTTGAATTTTTGCAACAGCCCGTCTCAATGTGGCGCATCCTCACCTCAACATGGCAATCTTGGGTGGAGTGCGGGAAGGAAGCAGCGATGGATGAATTGCGTGTCGTGCGTCGGGAGGATCAGGCTCTGATCGTCGCAACGGAAGCCGGTGACGAATACCGTCTGATCGTTGATAGCAGCGTGCTCGCAGACCTGCGGCATCTTGCGCGTCAGGCCAGCGGCGCTGGCCGAATCAATCCGCGCGAGATTCAGTCCCTGGTGCGTGCCGGAAAATCCCGCGCCGAGATCATGCAGCTCACAGGAGCAGAAGAAAGCGACATCGAACGCTACGAAGAGCCCGTCCTCGCCGAACGTCGATTCATTCTTTCCAGCGCGCAAGGTGTGCAGGTGCGCACCAGCCCCAACGAAGAAGCAGAAGAGCAGTTCGGCACCGTCATCGCTGAGCGTCTCATCGGCTTGCAGGCAAAAAGCGTGGCCTGGACCTCATGGCGCGACGATGATGCTGGCTGGATGATCGGACTCGACTTTGACTCATACGAGGTCTCACACCATGCGGTCTGGTCATTCGACCACCGCAAGAGTCTGCTCTCGCCCCTCACACCCGACGCGGTCACGCTTTCCAAGCAGAGCGGTGTCGGCGACCGGCTGATCCCGAAGCTCCGTGCAGTGGACGCCCACGATAGCGGAGACCGCTTCGACTCCGATGCATTCGATCGGGAGTCCCTTGTCCCCGCTGAGGATCCAGCGCAGCCTCAAGCTGAGCCGGATGCTGAGCAGGATCCAGCGCAGCGTGAAGACCACCGCCCAGCCGCACCGCCAATGAGTCCGGGAGCCGAAGCGGCCGTCCGAGCGGGTCACCCCTCAACCGGATCGATTCCGATTATTCGACCAGAGGACGAGTTCGCACGCCGCCGCGAAATCGACCAGCGCGCGATCAAAACCCCAGAACCCGAAAACCACGATCTTGGCCAAACCGCAGATTTGCTTGACGCCCTGCGCCGTCGCCGTGGTGCCCGGGAAGAAACCCAGACCGTTGCAGCACCGCAGGATAGTGACGACACGGCAGACGAGCAGAAGCCCGTCTCGCTGACACACATCAGTGATTGGCGCGCGCCCAGCCAGCAGCCGACGTTGATTCCGGCAGAGCCGGAACTCACCGACTCACCCGCGGCAGAGCCACAGCAAGAAACAGCACCGAGCATCGAAAACGAAAAGCCCCAGGAGAATCCGAAGCGCGGCAAAGGCAGGGCCTCAATTCCCAGCTGGGATGACATTCTCTTCGGCACCCGCAGCGAAGAAGACCCGAGCTAGTCTCCCTCGCTACAGCTTCCTTGTGGATCTCGCGCTGCGGGCAGGCAGTTCGACGCTCTGAGCGTTGAGACAGAGGATCGCGAGTACACACGAGCAGCATCACGCCCGATGCACAGGGGCCGAGGATCTGCGCCATCGCAGCCTCGGCCCCTGTCGTTGAGCGGTCTCGTTGAGCGGTCTCGGCGCTAATGCGCCCGCAATGCCGCGAACTCGGTCACTGCCGACACAAAACCAGATCCCTCGAGCGCACCGCCCACGATCAGCGGCACCCCACGCTCCTCATCGCTCACTCCCCCGTGCTGGCCAACCATTTCCAGCGCGCTCGGCCCATCACCCGGAAGCATGAAGGCGAACTGGCCACGTGCGGCAACCAGCACCTCACCCAGACGCTCAGCAACGCCCTCGGCAACTGATCCAAACCAGTTCGCAGCAATCGCCTCGTCGCGGGTACCAACCCATGCGCTCTTGCCAAGAGCTTGCTGAAGTTCGCTGGCGGTCGATCCGGGATCAGCACCTTCGCGGAGATACAGTGAACGCATGCGCGGCTCACCTCCGATCTCTTCAACCGCGCCGGCCGGCAGCACAGATTCATCCAGCATCAGCCGTTTCTCGGGGGCAACATCAATCATTCCGTGGTCGGCAGTAATCACCACGCCAACGTCGCGAGGCAAGGTATGCAGCAAATCTTGGAGTGCGGCATCCAATTGTTCGAGACGCAATCTCCACTTCTCGCTTTGCCAGCCCTCGCTGTGCGCCACCTTGTCTAACTCATCAACGTAGAGGTAGCACAGCACGGGATCATCGCCGCGCAAGAGCCTGGAAGCAATGCTGAATCGATCCGCAATCGTTTGTCCACCAAAGTACTCGGCACCCCGAAGAATCGCCTCCGTGAGGCCGCCAGTGGCATGCGCCGGGCGACCGATCACGGCCGACCTTGCCGCGAAGGTCTGTGCAAGATCAAAGAGTGGCGCGCAACGTTGCCAGGTATCGCGATCCTCGACACCCTCCCAATCTTTCAAGGGGCTCAGCAAGCCGAGCCTTGGGTGTCGAATCTTGTACCCGATGAGACCGTGTGCTCCGGGCAATTGACCGGTGGTAATGGTGGTGAGCGCCGCGGAAGTGGTTGAGGGGATCACCGTCTCTATGCGCCGGTTCGGGAGGGACGTAAGCGTTCGAGCATGCCCAGCAGCAGCTTTGAGATTCGCGTGACCAAGTCCGTCAACGACGACGAGCACGAGCGATCGCACGGGCGGCACTTTGCCAGAGTCGAGAAAAGCGGAAGAGGCAGATCCGGAAAGCAAATGTGCGTCTTGGAGCAGGCTCGCGGGGTCGCTGCCAGCAGAAACTGCCATCGAAGCAAGAGCTGTCGGGAGAATCGCGGCAAGCCTCGCGCCGTTGTCGGTGGGCGTCGGTAGCATGATTCCATCGTATCCGCGCGCGCTTACCCGGCGCGCACCCACCGAAAGGTGATGCATCAGATCGTGACCGAGCAGAATTCTGTTGAACGTATCGAAGACATCGACATCCAATCAGAGATGGAGTCCTCGTTTCTCGAATACGCGTACTCGGTGATCTATTCACGCGCGCTCCCAGACGCGCGTGATGGGCTGAAGCCCGTGCAGCGGCGAATCCTCTACATGATGACCGATATGGGGCTGCGCCCGGAGAAGGGTCACGTCAAGAGTGCACGCGTTGTCGGTGAAGTGATGGGTAAGCTTCACCCCCACGGTGATTCGTCGATCTATGATGCACTCGTGCGTCTCGCGCAGGCGTTCGCGCTGCGTTTGCCACTCGTTGACGGACACGGGAACTTTGGCTCACTGGACGACGGGCCAGCCGCATCTCGCTACACCGAGGCACGCCTGGCCGGTGCGGCACTGGCGATGACCGGGTCACTTGACGAAGATGTCGTCGATTTCGTGCCGAACTACGATAACCAGCTCATGCAGCCTGACGTGCTGCCTTCGGCAATCCCGAATCTCTTGGTCAACGGGGCCTCCGGCATCGCTGTCGGCATGGCCACAAATCTTGCCCCGCACAATCTCATCGAGGTAGTCGAAGGCGCGAAGCACTTGCTCAGTCATCCTGACGCAACGGTTGATGAGCTTATGGAGTTCATTCCAGGACCAGACCTTCCCGGTGGCGGCATCATCGTTGGCCTCGATGGGATCAAAGACGCCTACCGAACGGGTCGCGGCGCGTTCCGCACTCGGGCGAAGGTATCTGTGGAGCAGCTTGGCCCGCGCCGCACAGGTCTGATCGTCACGGAGCTTCCCTACCTCGTCGGCCCCGAACGTGTGATCGAAAAGGTCAAGCAGGGCGTTGAGGGGAAGCGGCTTTCCGGCATCAGCGACGTCGCAGACCTCACCGACAGAAAGAACGGCCTGCGCCTCGTAATCACCCTTAAGACCGGCTTCAGCCCAGAAGCAGTGCTTGAGCAGCTCTATCGGGTCACTCCGCTTGAAGACTCGTTCAGCATCAACTCTGTGGCCCTCGTCGAAGGACAACCACAGACGCTGAGCCTGCGTGAAATGCTCCGAGTGTTTGTCGATCATCGTCTTTCTGTGGTGCGCCGCCGAAGCGAGTTCCGTCTGCGCAAGCGCCGCGAGCGTTTGCACCTGGTTGAGGGTCTGCTCATTGCGATCCTCGACATAGACGAAGTGATTCAGCTCATTCGCGCAAGCGATGATGCCGAAAGCGCTCGCGAACGATTGATGCAGGTCTTCGATCTCAGCGAAGCTCAGGCCGAATACATTCTTGAACTGCGGTTGCGACGGCTCACACGTTTCTCCCGAGTCGAACTCGAAGCAGAGCGCGACCAATTGCAAGCCGAGATTGAGGCGCTACTCGAAATCCTCGGGAGTGACGAGCGTTTGCGTTCGGTTGTCTCTGCGGAACTCGACGAGGTGGCCGAAGCCTATGGCACACCACGTCGAACGGTGCTCACGGGAGCTGTCGCGCGCCCCGCACGCGCCTCAGCGGGCGCAGCAGCTTCACTCGAAGTCGCTGATACCCCCTGCACTGTCCTGCTCTCTGCGACCGGTCGGGCGCTTCGTCTTGATCGTGATCCAGACGCGACAGAAACCACCCGCCCCGCCTCTCGTGCGACAAAACACGGCGCTGTGCTCTCGGCAGTTGACGGCACAGTGCGAGGTGAACTCGGGGCGATCCTCAGCGATGGCAGCCTGCATCGATTCACCCCGGTTGATCTGCCGCTCGTGCCTGCTGCCTCCATCGCCTTCTCCGCAGGTGTCTCGCTTGCCGCGTACATCGGCATCACTGATAAGAAGCTCAAAGTGGTCGGTATCGTTCCACTCGAAGCCGACACTCCAATCGGCCTGTTCACCGAGCAGGGAGTAGTCAAGCGCGTTGTGCTTACCGAGCTGCCCTCTCGCCCAGAGTTCGAAGTCATCGGGTTGAAGCCCAACGACAAACTCGTTGCCGCGTTCCCCGCACCAGATGATACTGAGTTCGCTGCCGTCTCAAGCGACGCGCAACTGCTGCGATTCGCTGCCTCAACAGTTCGACCGCAGGGCAGGCCCGCTGGCGGTATGGCCGGAATGAAACTCGGCACTGATGCCAAGGTGATTTTCGCGAGCGCGATCGCTGCTGACGCTGACGCCAAGGTCGTCACGATTGCCGATAGTTCGCTCACGCTTCCCGGAACCGATGTGGCGACAGCGAAGATCAGTCTCTGGAGCGAGTTCCCGGCAAAGGGCCGAGCGACCGGAGGGGTGCGCGCACAGCGCTTCCTGAAGGGTGAAGACCAACTCTCCTGTGCCTGGGTTGGCACTGGAGACCCGCGCGCACTCGCTGCAGACGGAGCATCCCGGCAGTTGCCCAGCGAGATCGGCCGACGAGACGGCTCCGGCACCCCGATTGACGGCGCAGCATCGTTCATCGGCTGGGCACCCTAAGCCACAGCACTGCACAGCACTGCACAGCACTGCACTGCACACAAGAGTGAGGGGATGACACCGGATTCGGTGTCACCCCCTCACTCTTGAGCCAAGTTCCACTTAGGCGTCGATACGCTCGCGATCAAGATCATCGGCATTCTCAATGATGAATTCCTTGCGCGGCGCCACATCGCCACCCATCAGCAATTCAAATACCTGCGAAGCTGCGTGCGCATCCTGCATCTGGACTCGGCGCAACAAACGATGCTCTCGATCCATCGTTGTCTCTGCGAGCTGGTCAGCGTCCATCTCACCGAGGCCCTTGTACCGCTGGATTGGCTCGAGATACTTCTTTCCACGCTTGCGAAGATCGCTCAGTAGGGTCTGCAACTGCTGCTCGCTGTACGTGTAAATCACATCGTTCGGCTTCCGGCCGGCGTTCTGCACAATGACCCGATGCAGTGGTGGCACCGCCGCGTAGACCCTGCCTGCTTCGATCATCGGACGCATATAGCGGAAAAAGAGAGTCAGCAGGAGCGTGCGAATATGTGCGCCGTCAACATCTGCGTCACTCATCAAGATGACTTTGCCGTAGCGCACCGAATCGAGGTCAAAGTCTCGACCCGATCCTGCACCGATCACCTTGATGATCGAACTGCACTCGGCGTTGTTGAGCATCTCAGCGACCGAGGCCTTCTGCACGTTCAAGATCTTTCCCCGAATGGGAAGCAAGGCCTGAAACTCACTGTCGCGCGCAGGGCGAGCCGTGCCGAGCGCGCTGTCGCCCTCAACGATGAAGAGTTCAGTCTCGGCTACGTTTTTGGATCGGCAATCAATGAGCTTGGCCGGCAAGGAGGAGCTTTCAAGAGAGCTCTTGCGGCGAGCAGTATCACGCTGCGCGCGAAGCGCGATCCGCGACTTCATCTCGGCAACCATCTTTTCAAGCAGCGATGCTGCCTGTGCCTTCTCATCACGCTTCGTTGAGTTGTAGCGTTCTTCGAGACCCTTTGAGATGGCGCGAGAAACGATCTGTCGCACAGCGGCCGTGCCGAGTACCTCTTTTGTCTGCCCCTCGAACTGAGGCTCAGGAACTCGCACAGTGACAACCGCAGTGAGACCCGTCAAGATATCGTCTTTTTCTGGCTTGTCGCTTCCGGCTTTGAGCTTTCGAGCATTCTGCTCGATCTGCTTGCGGAAGAATTTCGTGAGCCCCTGCTCGAAGCCGCTCAGGTGTGTGCCACCCTTCGGCGTAGCAATAATGTTCACGAAACTTTGGATCTCGGTGTCATAACCGGTGCCCCAACGCATCGCGACATCAACCTCACAGCGTCGCTCCACCTCGCGAGACACGAGAGCACCCGAAGCTTCGTCCATCACCGGCACGGTCTCGGTGAATGTGCCCTCATCAGTCACACGCCAGGTAGAGGTGAGCGGGGCGTCGACGGCCAGATATTCGACGAACTCGCTGATTCCGCCCTCGTACTGAAAACGATGAAGCTGCGGCTGCCCCGACTCTCCCAGCGACTCAGTTCGTTCATCACTGATCTCAATCGCAAGACCAGGCACAAGGAAGGCCGTTTGACGCGCGCGTGCGACCAGCGACTCCGGCTCGAACCTTGCCGTAGAGAGGAAGATCTGGGGATCAGCCCAGTAGCGAACCCGGGTGCCGGTGACTCCCTTTTTCACCTTGCCAAGTTGAGTCAGAGTGGAAGCATCTTCAAAAGGAGTGAAGGGGCTGTCGGGACTATCGCCTGCAAAGACCCCTGGCTCGCCATGACGGAACGACATCCCCCACGTTTTGCCATCGCGATCAACCTCAACATCGAGTCGAGACGAGAGTGCGTTCACGACCGAAGCGCCAACTCCGTGCAGGCCACCAGACGAGGCGTAGCCGCCGCCGCCGAACTTTCCGCCAGCATGCAACTTGGTGAACACGAGCTCAACGCCTGTCAGCCCGCTCTTTGGCTCGACGTCAACAGGAACGCCGCGCCCACGATCGCTCACAGTCACACTGCCGTCGGCATGCAGCTGGATCCCGATCTCTTCTCCGTAGCCAGCGAGTGCCTCATCGACGGAATTGTCGATGATCTCCCAGAGACAGTGCATCAATCCGCGCGAATCGGTCGTCCCGATGTACATACCGGGACGTTTGCGCACTGCTTCAAGCCCCTCAAGCACAGTGAGGTGACGTGCGGAATAGCTCGCTTCTGCCAAGACTGCGGCCCCTTTCTTCCTGACTCGTTAACACTAGAACGAACCGGAGACAAATATCGCCAGCACGCGCCGCTTCGCAAGTACTCACTGTGCTACGCGGTCAGCGAAACCTTGCCAGCCTGCACACACTGCACAGACAAACGTGGTTTGATGGAATCACGATCAGGCGCCGAGTATCTGACGCGGCGACTGGACTTTTCAAACAAGGGAGGCTGCAATGACCACGCTTGAACAGGATCGCGCAGAGACGCTCCCTGCGGCAGACCGGCCACTCAGCGGACTTGACCGCTGCGACAGCTGCGGTGCGCAAGCATACGTGCGGGTTGTGCTGAACGGGAGCGAGCTGCTCTTCTGCGGTCACCACGCAAAGAAGCATGAGGCGAAGCTCCGCCCAATGGCGGAGGTCTGGCACGATGAGACTTCACGTCTCGTGGACGCTCAGTGAGCGAGACAACTCAGCCAACTGAGAAGGGCGGACTCGGCGCAGCGCGCCGAGTCCGCTACCTCTTTGACCGCGTAGCCGCTCTCGATGCAGGGCGACTTTGGCGCTTGGCTGGCTCCATCAGCAAGGATGCTCGCAAGCCGCGAGTGTGGATCCTCGCCGACATGATGTACAGCTCAGTGGTGTACGAGATTGCATTTCAGGACTACCAAGACTGGGACTTTTTCGATCTGAACCGCGCTGAACGCCGGACCTTCATGAGCCACCCGAAGTCAAACCATCTCGCGCTCAAGCTGAACCACCCAGACTTTCGAAGCAAGCTGGCAGACAAATCGCAGTTTAACCAGGAGTTTGCTCCCTACCTCGGTCGGGAATGGCTTGACGTTCGTCAGGCTGACGCTGACGAAATCGAAGCCTTCGTCACTCGCCACGGATCAGTTATGGCCAAGGTGCCTGACAGCCTCGGCGGAATCGGTATCGCGAAGCGCAATGCCTCAGAGATCACCGACTACGAGGCATTTCGGGCCGAGCTTCTTGAGGGTCGGCAGTTCTTGCTTGAAGAGCTCATCCCCCAGCACGAAGAGATGTCACGCTTGTGCAACACCAGCGTGAATACCTTGCGCGTCATTAGCTACTTCGATGGCAGCCAGGTGCACGTGATCGCCAGTGTGTTGAAAATTGGCAATGGTGGCGCGATCGACAACTTCAGTCACGGTGGCATGTACACCATGCTCAGCGACGAGGGTGTGGCACTCTACCCGGCATTCGACGGAGAGAACCGAACCTTCGCCGTGCACCCAGTGACCGGAACTTCGATAGTCGGATTCCAGGTTCCTCTCTTTTCTGAGGTGCTGAAGTTCGTCGACACGATTGCTCGTGTGGTGCCAGAGGTGCCCTATGTTGGCTGGGACATTGCGATCTCTCCAGACGGCCCGGTCGTCATCGAAGGCAACTACAACACCGGCGTATTCCAGGCAAAACCAAGTGTCTCAGGAGTGCGCACTGGCCTGCTCCCCCGATACAAGGAAGTGATCGGCTTCTAGCTTCAGAAGCACGAAGAAGCCCCCGGCCCTGCAGCAGAACTGCTCAGGAGCCGGGGGCTTTTTGCGTGCTCAGCAGCGGCCTACGCCGCAAGGACCGCCTCAACAGCTGCTTCGATCACGTCGAGGCCACGCGTCAGTGTTTCCTCGTCGCCAAGCAGTGCCGGCATGAGCTTCAATACCTCGTCATGGGCTCCGCTCACCTCAACAATCACCCCAAGCTCAAACGACTTGCGTGAGATTCGTCCAGCCAATTCGTGGTCGTTGATCCCGACCAGGCCCTGCAGGAGTCCCCTGCCGCGGGTCGCGAAGTGCTCTGGATAGCGGGCAGCAATCGCGTCGATACGGTCTCGCACAAGCTCAGCGCGTCGAGCGATTCCACTAATGAACTCGGGATCACGCCAGAAGTGGTTGAGCGCAGATGTCGCCGAAACCAATGCCACGGTGTTCCCTCGGAACGTTCCCGTGTGCATCGCTGGCTTCCAGACGTCCAGGCTCGGGTTGATCAGCAGAATCGAAAGCGGGAAGCCATATCCCGAAATCGATTTCGAGAGGGTCACCATGTCTGGCACGATTCCAGATTCTTCAAAACCAAAGAAGTCACCCGAACGGCCCACGCCGATCTGAATCTCGTCTGCAATCAACACGATTCCGTGCTTTGTGCACAGCTCACGCAGGGCTCGGAGCCATTCGGCCGATGCTACGTTTACGCCGCCTTCACCCTGCACGGTCTCAACGATCACGGCAGCTGGTAGATCGAGTCCACTCGAAGGATCTTCGATCAGCTTCTCAAGCATCTTTACGGTGTCGATACCGTCACCGTAGTAGCCGTCATACGGGTGGAAGACGACATCGCCGAGGTGTGCACCAGCAGCGTCACGGAACCAGGAGTTCGCGGTTGCCGCGAGGGCGCCCATTGAAAGACCGTGGTAGCCGTGCGTGAATGCGACCACGCCCGTGCGTCCGGTGGCGAGGCGAGCTAACTTGAATGCAGCTTCGACGACGTTTGCGCCGGTGGGGCCAGTGAATTGGACTTTGTATTCGTAGCCGCGCGGCTCAAGGATCACTTCGTTGAAGGTTTCAAGGAATGCGCGCTTCGCACTGGTCGCCATGTCGAGGGCATGCTGGATACCGTCAGAAGCGAGGTATTCGAGCACGTCTTTCTTGACTGCCGGATGGTTATGCCCGTAGTTCACGGCACCCGCGCCGCAGAAGAAGTCGATGTATTCGCGACCTTCTTCGTCAGTGATCGTTGATCCGCTGGCGGTCTCGAACACTGTGGGGAAGGCCCGCACATAGCTACGAACCTCAGACTCCATCGATGAGAATACGCTCAAGTCCACGATGCTCACGCCTTCCTTGCGACCTTGCGAATGATGCCCATTGGGGTGCTCTGTGTGCCTTGCCCCAGCGGGTTATCGCCAAGGATCTGGGCCACCTCGAGTTCGTGCTCCTTTGTGGAGTTCGATCCGAGAATATTGCCGCCGATGTCGTTAATGTCGGCGATCATCACCACAATGTCGCGTCCAAGTTGACGCTGTACCTCACGGGCCACGCCGTGTGGGTCGACGGGGCCGAGCACTACACGGTTGTCATACGGAGGAATGGTGCCGTTGGTTGGGCCGTCAATGCTCCGGGCCTTGTCACCCACGATTCGGTAGAAATCTCCGCGTCGGCCAAACGCCTTCGTCACCGCTGCGACCGCCGAAGCGAGCAGCACACGGGGTGTTCCTACTTCTCGGAGTGCCATTTCCATGGTTTCTGGCATGCCAAGACCAATTCCGTAAGCAGTCTTCGTGACGTACTTCGACAGGAAGGTGGCGAGCTTGCGGGGTTGAATCTCATCGAGTGAATATGAGCGTCCCTGCGTAATCGCGACGATCTTCTCAGTGATGAAGAATACGTCGCCGTCTTGCAGTTGGCTCGCCGCGTACTGCTCAACAATGTTGCTCAGCTTGTCGTCGGGCATGACGACGTGTGTTTTCAGTGGGATTCGCTCGTACTCGACACCATCGACTGAAATCGATAGCTCTTTCCCCTCGTTGGCCTGTGCCATCAGTGCTCTCGCTTTCGTCTCTACAACTCTGGGATCCGAGGATCGGCCTACTCGAGGTAGTCGCGGAGCTGCTGGCTGCGGCTTGGGTGGCGCAGCTTTGCCATGGTTTTCGACTCGATCTGGCGAATGCGCTCGCGCGTCACACCGAAGGTGTCACCAATCTGGTCAAGTGTTTTTGGCTGGCCGTCGCCCAGACCAAAGCGCATCCGGATCACTCCGGCTTCGCGCTCGCTGAGCGAGTCAAGCAGCTGCTCAAGCTGCTGCTGCAGCATGGTGAAGCCCACTGCGTCGGCAGGCACGACTGCCTCGGTGTCTTCAATCAGATCACCGAATTCGCTGTCGCCGTCTTCACCGAGTGGCGTGTGGAGCGAGATGGGCTCACGGCCGTACTTCTGCACCTCGACGACCTTTTCAGGGGTCATGTCGAGTTCGCGGCTCAGCTCTTCTGGCGTTGGTTCGCGGCCCAGATCTTGGAGCATCTGACGCTGCACGCGAGCAAGCTTGTTGATCACTTCGACCATGTGCACGGGGATACGGATGGTGCGTGCCTGGTCTGCCATTGCACGGGTGATTGCCTGACGGATCCACCAGGTTGCATAGGTCGAGAACTTGAAGCCCTTGGTGTAGTCGAACTTCTCGACTGCACGGATGAGGCCAAGGTTGCCCTCTTGGATCAGGTCAAGGAACTGCATTCCACGCCCGGTGTATCGCTTTGCGAGCGAGACCACGAGTCGGAGGTTTGCACCGAGCAGGTGGCTCTTTGCGCGTTGACCGTCGCGAGCGACCCACTTCAATTCGCGCTGAAGCTTCTTCGGCAGGTTCGTTTCGGTGCCGAGCTTCTCTTCGGCGAACAGACCGGCTTCGATTCGCATCGCAAGCTCGACCTCTTCGGCCGCGTTCAGCAGTGCGACCTTACCGATTTGCTTGAGGTAATCCTTGACCGGGTCAGCGGTAGCACCGGGAATCGCCGTTGCGATCGTCGGGACGTCTTCTTCGTCTCCGGCTTTCCACACGATTGCACCGGTTGGCAACGGCATCGTGGCAGCGGCAGCAACCGGCGAGACCGGGCTTGCCGATTCGTCGGTCTCTTCAGTTTCGGTCTCTTCGACTTCGTCTACTGCGTCGTAGTCGATGTCGTCGGCTTTTGCCCGCTTCTTTGTCGCGGGCTTCTTAGCTGCCGGAGCCTTTGCTGCTGGTTTCTTCGCAGCAGCGGTCTTGGTGGCAGCAGTCTTCGCTGTGCTCGCCTTCTTCGCTGGCGCCTTCTTTGCAGCTGTCTTTGTCTCAGTTGCCTTTGCCTCAGCAGCTTCGTCTGTCGCTTTCGCTGCCGACGCAGGAGTCTTGGACGTGGTTGCAGTCGCCACGCGGCCGCCTCTCTCAATCGAGTCTGAACTTCACCCGGCCTCGCGCGAACAAATCAACGCGTATACCGGCAAAACCCGTGTCAAGCCCCTGAACACTCAAAGCGAGGTTTTTTACGGGACCCGAACGGGTTATCGTGCACCATTATTGCACGAAAAGCCGACGATCTCCCACTCCTGACCTCGATTCGAATGCGCTGTGAGCGATCCCACGCGACTGCCGAGGCGTTACTCGCCCTGTGAGGTGTCGTCGCGATACTGCGCAAGAAATCGTTCGAGCTCGCTGGCGAGTTGATCGGCCGTCGGTAGGGCTTCTTCATCGGCGATGAGAGGGGCCCGACTCCCCTGGTCTTCGACATATGCGTCGTAACGGCTTTCAAGGCCCCGCAGCATTTCAAGCGAGTCTTCGTTCTCAGCGACTTGACGGTCCACCTGAGCCCGGAACTCGTGGGTACGCTCACGTATTTCATCGCTCGTAAAGATGAGGCCAGTGGCCGCCATGATGTTATCGAGCGCGAAGAGAAGCGCGTCAGGGTATTCGTTCCCAGAGAGGTAATGGGGCACGAGGATCGCAAAGCCCACAACTTCTTCGCCCATGCTGTGCAGTCGGTACTCCAGGAGGTGCGTCAGCGAGGCGGGCAGCTTCGTGGTGGGCTTCCAGACTGAGCGCTCTTCGATCAGGTCGTCTCTCGTGCCGCTCACCGTTGCGCGAAGTGGGCGCGTGTGCGGTACGGGCATGGGAACTGCGTGTGCCCAGACCGTGACAGAGACTTCGAACTCGGCGATCAGGTGCAAGAGCGTGTCGACGAACTGCTCCCAACGAAAGTCTGGTTCGAACCCGCTGAGAAGCAGGAATGGAGCGCCGAGCTGGTCATGACAGAGCGAAAGGCTCAGTTCTTCGGGCGAATAATCGATGAAGTGATCCTCGTTGAATGTGATCACGGGACGGCGCGCGCGGTAGTCCAGCAGCAGATCCGTATTAAACCGAAGAATCTCCTGTGGCTCACAACGATCCCAAAGAAAGGCGTCAAGTTGGTTCACTACCCCGCCCGGATCGCTCATACCGCTCAGCGTGACGACCAGCGGGATTCCCTTGGGAACTTGCGCCCGACGTTCCGCATATTCGGCTGAGAAGATCGATTCATTCACGTCTTCCATCCTACGAACTTTGGTGTCATATAACGGCTGAAACATCACGCCTAGAGCGAACCCTTGAAACCCCGTGTATTCGCACCCGAACTCGGATGCCTCTGGTAGTAGGCTTAGTTACGTACGCCCGCACTAGTTCCTACGGGTGAGAATGCGATACGAGGAGAGCCCACTTGGCTGACCAGCAGTTTGACATCGTTGTACTCGGCGGCGGCAGCGCCGGATACGCTACGGCCCTGCGCGCGAAACAACTTGGTTTCAGTGTCGCAATCGTAGAAAAAGACAAGCTTGGTGGCACGTGTTTGCACCGTGGCTGTGTGCCAACGAAGGCACTGTTGCACTCGGCCGAGGTGGCCGACGTTGCACGCGAAGGCAGCATGTACGGCGTGAATTCGAGCGTGGCAAGCGTCGATATTTCTGGGGTGCTCGGGTTTAAAGACAACCTCATCTCAGGAAAGTTCAAGGGCCTTCAGGGTCTGATCAAGGCGAACGGCATTCCGGTGATCGCTGGCGAGGGTCGTCTTGTCGCAGCACACACCGTGCGGGTTGGCGATGACAATGTGATCGGCAAGCACGTGGTGCTCGCTACCGGCTCTTACTCGCGTTCGCTGCCTGGTCTTGAAATTGGCGGCCGCGTCATTGCGAGTGAGCACGCGCTTGAACTGCACGAGATCCCGAAGCGCGTCGCGATTCTTGGTGGCGGCGTCATCGGCGTCGAGTTCGCCAGCGTCTGGCGTTCGTTCGGTGCTGAGGTCACGATCATTGAGGGCCTGCCTCACCTCGTACCCAATGAGGAAGAGTCGATTTCGAAGCAGCTTGAGCGTGCGTTCCGCAAGCGCGGCATCGATTTCAAGCTGGGGGTTCGTTTCCAGTCCGTCACGCAAACAGAGAGCTCAGTGAGTGTTGCCCTTGAGAACGGTGAGACCGTCGAGGCTGACTACTTGCTCGTCGCTGTTGGTCGCGGTCCCGCGACTGCTGGCCTCGGCTTCGAAGAAGTGGGCATCAAGATGGATCGTGGTTTCGTGCTCACTGATGAGCGCCTCGCGACGAACGTTCCAGGTGTCTACGCCGTGGGTGACATCGTTCCTGGGCTGCAGCTCGCGCATCGCGGCTACCAGCAGGGCATCTACCTGGCTGAACTGCTCGCGGGCATGAATCCTGCGCTTGTTGAGGACGTCAACATTCCGAAGGTGACCTACTGCGATCCAGAGATTGCTTCTGTTGGTCTCACTGAGGCGAAGGCTGCTGAGAAGTACGGCGCTGAAAACATCACGTCTTACGAGTACAACCTCGCTGGAAACGCCAAGAGCTCGATCCTTGGCACGGCTGGTTCAGTCAAGGCGGTTCGTCTCAAGGACGGCCCGGTGCTGGGCGTGCACATGATTGGCGCACGCGTGGGAGAACTCGTCGGCGAGGCACAGCTGATCGTGAACTGGGAGGCGTACCCCGAGGACGTCGCGCCGTTGGTGCACGGTCACCCGACCCAGAATGAGACCATTGGCGAGACCATGCTGAAGCTTGCCGGCAAGCCCCTGCACGCGATCTAAGCGGCACACAGACTAACGAAAAACGATCGGAGAAATGCACAATGAGTGAATCGGTAGTGCTCCCCGCACTTGGTGAGAGCGTGACCGAGGGAACCGTTACCCGCTGGCTGAAGAACGTCGGCGATCGGGTAGAGGTAGACGAGCCATTGCTCGAAGTTTCGACTGACAAGGTCGATACCGAGGTTCCTTCCCCTGTTGCCGGTGTGCTCGAAGCGATTCTGGTCGCTGAGGACGAGACCGCCGAAGTTGGCGCGGCTCTGGCATTGATCGGTGACGGCAGCGGCGCTGCGGCTCCGGCAGCTCCCGCTGCAGAGGCGCCAGCGGCTCCAGCCGCTCCTGCCGCTCCCGCAGAAGCTGCTGCACCGGCAGCGGCAGCACCGGCAGCGGCAGTTGCTGAGCCTGCTTCCGCTGGCGCTCCTAGCGATGCCCAGGATGTCGTGCTTCCCTCTCTTGGTGAGAGCATCACCGAGGGAACCGTGACCCGCTGGCTCAAGAATGTCGGCGATCAGGTAGAGGTCGATGAGCCACTCCTTGAGGTTTCTACGGACAAGGTTGACACTGAGGTGCCGTCGCCGTTCGCCGGTGTGCTCCAGGAGATGCTTGCCGCAGAAGATGAGACCGTAGAGGTTGGTGCCGTGCTCGCTCGCATCGGCAGCGGTGCGGCGGCCCCAGCGGCAGCACCTGCTCCAGCGGCAGCACCTGCTCCATCGGCAGCAGCGCCCGCCCCGGCAGCAGCGCCCGC